>VTLG01016235.1_pt1 | contig 47953 bp, 69 predicted proteins | sample 4694571 | NCBI WGS metagenome assembly VTLG01 (sample SAMN12604809, study PRJNA352737) | marine metagenome | biome: ENVO:00000447; feature: ENVO:00000209|ENVO:00000569|ENVO:01000036; material: ENVO:00002151; isolation source: viral sequences binned using virsorter ... | reverse complement strand
TTGTACCGTGTATGATTTCAGGACTTGCATTTTATTTAGCTCAAAAATTTAATCAACAATTAGTACAACAATTAAAATTATTGTACGAAGACGAGTTAGCAAGAGCATTAGCAGAAGATGGTTCTTCAGCTAGTACTTATATAACTCCGAAGAATTACTATCCAAACATATGACATTAATAACTAAAGGAATGGGTGCAGCGTATAAAGCAGGAAGAAAAAAATTTTTAGAAGGTCAAAAGAATATTTATAAAAAAGATCCTACTGGAAAAAAAGATAAAATTATAAAATCTATGAATGAAACTTTAAAAAGAAAAAAACATAGTGCTGGTCCAGGAATGATTGATCATTATCATAAAGTAATGACATCAGATTTTGAAAAAAAAACTGGGCCTTATTTTAAAGGTAAAAAATAATGGGAAAATTTTCTAGAGGTAGATATTCATTAATGATTTCAGATCGTTCTGGAGCCGCATTTCCATATAGAGAAATGGTTCAAGAATGGAATGGTGCATGGGTACATAATTCTGAATATGAACCTAAGCAACCACAGATTTCTCCAAGACCCCATGGAGCAGATCCACAAGCTTTACAACATGCAAAACCTGCAAGAACAGAATTTGCAACAGAAGATTTTTTACCCAACAATCCTTTTACAACTACAGCGGCTTCAAAAACTTTAACTGTTTCATTTCCAAGTAATGGTTTTAATGATGGTACGACTTATGTAAGATTTAGAAATGTTAAAAAACCAGTAGGAGGAGTTGCAATAACAACTTTAGAATTAGAGACTACTTTAAATGGTAATATATCTGCTTCTGCAACTACTATTACTTTAACTGATGCAAGTGAATTTCCATCATCAGGATATATTGTAATAGAAAAAGTTGATCAAGATTCAAGCTCTTCAACATATGGCCAATATTTTAATGAAACTATTAAGTACACCGGAAAATCAACTCATGATTTAACGGGATGTACAAGAGGAAGTTCAGCTCCATATAGAGGAGAAACACCAGTAAGTACAACAGCTGGTACTCATTCTAGTGGTGCAAAAGTTTTTGGTTCATATTTAGCAACAGCAGTTGGAACTACTGTTAATACAGTAGGTCAACCTTCAACAGAGACTCAATATAATTCACTTACAGTACCACTTGTTTCAAATGCAAGTAGTGCTGAAACAGGAGGCGGTTTACAGTGTACAATTGGACCGATTAATGATAGAGGTTAATTATGGCTGGATACACTTTATCAAACTTACAAACAGATATTAGAAACTATACTGAAGTAGACAGCACTGTTTTTAGTGCTGCTGTGTTAAATAGATTTATAGAAAATGCAGAATATAGAATTTTTTATGATATTCCTATGGATTCAGATAGAGTTGAATATGAAGGAACACTAGCCGCAGATGTGCAAACTGTTAGAGTTCCGGCAGGTATGGTTTTTGTAAGAGGTATTGAAGTTTTTAATTCTACTTCTTCTAGAACAGGTCCAGCAACTTGGCTTCAAAAAAGAGATAGAACTTTTATAAATGAATATGTGGGAGAATTAACAGGACCATCTGGAGGTTCAACCGGTCAAGACGTAACTGGATTACCTAAATATTATGCTATGTTTGGAGGAGCAACTGGAACTGCCTCAACCACTTCAGGAAATATTATAATGGCTCCTACACCTGATGCTAATTATTTAATAAATATTCATGGAAATATAGTGCCAACAGGATTAGAAACAGAGACCTCTGGGACTTATATAAGTAAATACTTTCCTCAAGGGCTACTTTATGCTTGTCTGGTAGAGGCGTATGGATTTTTAAAAGGTCCAATGGATATATTGACATTATATGAACAAAAGTATAAACAAGAACTAAGTAAATTTGCAAGTGTGCAAATTGGGAGACGAAGAAGAGACGACTATACGGATGGTACTGTTCGTATACCAATCGAATCGCCGCCTCAATAAGTAGGAGATAAATATGGCAATAACATCGGCAATTTGTAATAGCTTTAAGCAAGAAATTTTAGAAGCGGAACATAATTTTACAGCTACAACTGGAAATACTTTTAAACTTGCTCTTTTTACAAGTTCAGCAACTCTAGGAGCTTCTACCACAGCGTATAGTTCTAGTAATGAAATCACAAACACTTCTGGAACTGCATATACAGCAGGTGGAAAAGCTTTAACAAGTGTTACACCAACATTAGATTCATCAACTGCAGTTTGTGACTTCGCAGACGTTTCTTGGACATCAGCTTCATTTACAGCTAATGGATGTTTAATTTATAATGATTCACATTCAACAGATGCATCTGTTTGTGCAGTAGCATTTGGTGGAGACAAAACTGTATCTAGTGGAACATTCACAATTCAATTTCCTGCAGCAGCAGCCACTACAGCGATAATTCGTATAGCATAAGGAGTAAGTCCTTATGTCAATTGCTCAGACATTCACAGTAACGGTAGCAGGCGGTAAATTCGTTATTGACGGAGTATCGCAAGACACCGTAATGATCGGTGCAGGTCTTACCTATAAGTTTGATCAAGCAGATAGTTCTAATAGTACCCATCCATTAAGATTTTCAACAACTAGTGACGGCACACATAGTGGTGGAAGTGAATATACCACTGGAGTTACCACTTCAGGCACACCTGGCGAGGCTGGTGCTTATACTCAAATTGAAGTTGCAGCAGGAGCGCCTTCAACTTTATATTATTATTGTGCAAACCATTCAGGAATGGGCGGACAAGCTAACACTGATGGATGGGGACGTTCTAATTGGGATCAAGCAGACTGGGGTGATACAAATATAACTGAAACCGGATGGGGAAGAAATACATGGGGTTATCAAACGTGGGGAGATACACCTATTGTTGAATTAACTGCACCTAGCGAACTAACAGCTTCATTACCGGATACTTCATGGGGTGCTCAAGATTGGGGTAGTTCTAATGCAAGTGGAGATGTAGGTGTTACATGGGGTGGAAACTTTATTTTAACACCAGCAGATGTAATGGGATTATCTGGAGTTTCATCAACTGCAAGTGTTGGTTCTATTGATCTTGTTATTGATTTTACCGGAACTCTCTCAGGATTAGGAGCAACTTCTTCAGTAGGTTCTGTAACTCCAAATGAAAATGCAGATATGCTTGTAGGATTAACTGGACAAGCAGGCACGTCTTCTGTTGGTGCTATTACGCCAGCAGATGTAGTAGGACTAACCGGAGTTAGCGCAACTGTTTCTTTGGGCACTATAACAGTAGGGGCAGAAGATTTAATTAATGTAACTGGAGTAGGTGCCACAGCATCTGTAGGATCAGTAACTGTAGCTGGTATGGCTATAGGATTATCTGGACTTTCAGCGACAGCAAGTACAGGCTCTATTGCACCAACAGAAATGAGTATAGGATTGACAGGTGTTTCAGCAACTATTGGTGGGCCTAATATTGGTGGTCCAATAGCATGGAAAAAAGTTACTCCTACACAGGGTGGTAGTTGGAGCAAAAAAACAGCTACACAAGGTGGTAGTTGGTCTAAAGTTACACCTCCATAAACATAATATATGATATTGACATTACATATAAAACAAAATAAAAATAAACTATTAAGCAGGAGATAAATTATGGCTTCGACATATACACCTTTAGGTGTTGAAAAAATGGCAACCGGTGAGAATGCTGGTACATGGGGTACAAAGACCAATACAAACTTAGAAATTATTGAACAATTTGCTGGTGGTTATACTACTCAAGCAGTATCAGACTCAGGAGATACAGATCTTTCAGTTTCTGATGGTTCAACTGGAGCAACTCTTGCTCATAGAGTAGTTGAATTAACAGGTGCACTTACAGGTGCAAGAAACGTAACTATTCCAATTGACGTACAACAAATGTACGTTCTTAAAAATTCTACAACAGGTTCTCAAGCTGTTACATTTAAATATGTGAGTGGTACAGGATCTAGTGTTGCATTTACAGGTGGTGATACATCTTCTAAAATAGTTTATGGTACAGGATCAGGAAGTAATCCAAACATTATTGATTTAGGATTTGTTACTACTACTGGTACACAAACTTTAACAAACAAAACTTTAACCTCTCCTAAAATTGGTACATCAATTTTGGATACTAATGGAAATGAATTATTCATATTAACAGCTACAAGTTCAGCGGTTAATGAAGTAACTTATGCGAATGCAGCTACTGGAAATAACCCTAGTTTTACGGCTTCTGGTGATGATTCTAACATAAGTATTAACCTAGTTCCTAAAGGAACGGGCTCAGTTCAAGCAAATGGATCACCTTTATCAACAGTTGGAAAAGCTGTTGCAATGGCGATGGTTTTCGGTTAAAAATAAGGAAAGGAAATAAAATATGGCAAATCCAAATCTAGTAAATGTAGCAACAATTAACGCTGGTAACTTAGGTTTTAATTTATCTAATACATTAACTGCAACTTTATTAACAGTAGGTTCTGATGTAGTTCTAAAAATAAATAGAATTACTTGCGCCAATGTAGATGGAACCAGTTCGGCTGACCTTAACTTGTACGTGGATGGTATGGGAAATGGTGCAACAGGAATTACAGCAACTGGTGCTTCGACAGTTTATTTAGCAAAAACTGTAGCTGTACCCGCTGATTCTACTTTAGTTGTTGTTGACTCTCCAATCTATTTAATGGAAGCAGATATCTTAAAAGGTGGAGCTAGTGATACGTCTGATCTAGACTTATTTATATCTTACGAAGTATTGAACGACGCGTAGGAGGGTAAAAGCTGATGGCTCATTTTGCTCACCTAGATGAAAATAACGTCGTTAAACATGTATCCGTTGTTTCTAATGATATAGAAACTGCGAGCGGTGCATTAGGAGATAATGATATGCATGCAGATGGCGAAACTTGGTGTAAAAATTTCCATGAAAATCAAAAATGGACTATAGATAACGAAGTTGTTTCTTGGAAACAAACTTCATATAACGGCAATTTTAGAAAACAATATGCGATGATAGATGGAACCTATGATCCTGTTAGAGATGAATTTGTTAATAAAAAACCATTTGATACTTGGGTATTAAATGAAACAAATGATTGGATTTCTCCTTTAGCTAATAATCCCCCTGAAGCTGCAAATGAAAACCTATGGGACGATGAGAATCAGCGATGGATTAAATTTAGAGAGGATTCAGGACAATCAACCCCAGATGTATGGAATACATCTACACAACAATGGGACTTAGGATCATAATATGTCTACTACAGTTACAACACTAGATTATTTAACAAGCGCGAAAGGCGGAAATACTTTAGCATACAATGGTATGTATCAATCAGTTTCTCATATTCCCGCAGCCGCGGTATCTGAAGCCTATGGTAATTTTACTGCTGACGGAACTTTTGCACCTCAAGGCGGATCAACTGATTTAACAGTTGTTTGTATAGCTGGAGGTGGCGGTTCAGGTCCTGTAGGATATGGATCAGGAGGAGGCGCAGGAGGCCTTAGAGTTGGAACCGATATATCAAATCCAGGATCTCCTATTTCTATTACTATTGGAGGTGGGGGAACAGCTGGTTCAGGAGCTGGTGGTAATACATATTTAGGACCCTCACCTAGTCCAATTTATATAACTCACGGTGGTGGCGGTGGACCTGGTGGACATAGTAATGGTACTAGTGGTACCGGAGGATCTGGCGGAGGAAACTCTGCAGGAAACACACCTTCATTTAGTCCACCTCAAGGAAATCCCGGTGGAGCACAACAGTGGCCAATGTCAGCTAACCCAGCAAAAGCTGGAGCAGGCGGAGGAGCTGGAGGCGCGGGTGCGTCTGGCCCAGCAGGAAGAGCCGGAGGCGCTGGCACAGATGTTACACCAACAATTCCTGCACCTAATGGTGGTGGAACTTATGCTGGTGGCGGAGCTGGAGGAGCTTATTTTAATCCACCTGCACCTGGTGGATCTGGAGGCGGAGGAAACGCTCCAGGTGGAGCGGGTCAGGCTAATACTGGCGGCGGAGCAGGCGCGGGAGGAACCCCGGGAGGCGCTAATGCAGCTGGTGGATCTGGAAGAGTATTAATTAAAGAATCAGCGGAATCGGCAGCGAATCAGGGCGGTGTTTGGAACATGTCCGCTCATTATAAATATGTGCTTACTGGCAAACTGTAAGTGGTTATTGAGAAAGAAAACGCTTTATCATCAGCTAATCTAAACAATATTCTAAAATTAGTTAAAGATTTTAATTTTCCTTGGTTTTATAGACCTTCAACATTAAATAATTTTCCATACAATTCTCACGCGTTGTTAGATCCTGCTCTAGGAATTACATCCATACATTATGATTATTTTAAAAAAATTTTTGATAAATTATGCGAAACACATAATATTAAAGTAAATAAATTACTTAGAATGAATATAAATATGAGTTTTCATTATACTGCTAAACATGCTGATCTACATGTAGATCACGATTTTCCACATACAACTATGATACTCTATTTAAATGATGCCTCTGGAAATACTTTAATATTTAATGAAACCTTCGAAGAAAAAAAACAACCCCAGATAGATTATGAACGTAATTGGTATAAAATTCAAAAAGAACATACCCTTAAACACACAATAGTTCCTAAAAAAAATAAGGTTGTTTTTTTCGATGGAATCAATTATCATGCTCAGGAATTTTGCAAACCAGATGAAGAAAGAATAATTTTTATATGCACTTTCCAATAACTGTTATTGATAATTTTTTTGATGATCCTGATAGAATTGTTAATTTTGCGAATTCTTTAGAGTATAGCCCTAGAAAAAAAGGCGATCATTGGTATGGATTGAGAAGTAAATCTTTGCATGAAATAGACAAAGGATACTTTGAATGGTCAAGCCAAAAAATATTACGCACTTTTTATAAAGATGAAACACCTCATGTGTGTAATACATTATTTCAAAAAACTCCTGGGTCTAAAAAAATATCGAATAAGGGTTGGATTCATACTGATGACTGTTTAATGGCAGCGATTATTTATCTAGATAAAAATAATATATCTGGAACAAATTTCTATAAAGCTAAAACATTTGGTTTTGAAAAATATGAAAGTTGTAAAATACATAATCAAGATAGTTTTACAGAAGAAGAGTTTGAAGAAGCTAGAGATAAAAATAATAAACATTTTGAAAAAACTGTAGAAGTAATAGGTCTTTATAACAGGGCTGTTATTTATGACGCTAAAGTATATCATGGTGCAAATTTTCATCCATTGAATACGGAAAGATTAACCCAGGTTTTTTTCTTCTATAAAATTGAAACAAATTGGTTTCCCGTAGTTTCAATCAGAAAGTTTGAAGAATGAATATTAATTTATGTTTCCCTACAGTAATAGGATATAGCGAATGTCCTTTTATTGATGAAATACAAGACCCCTATAAAAAAATAATATCTACATATAAATATGAAACACATGGCCGGTGTGATGAGAGTCCTCATTTAATTGAAGAATTTTCACAATTAAATAATTGGATTTATAGTGAACTTCAAAAATATATTAATGGACATAATTACAAGGATAAATATCTTTGTAAAGAATCTTGGTTATTCAATTATCAAGTGGGAAGTTATCAACCTATACACAATCATCCAGGTTTTATTTTTTCAGCTTTGTTTTTCCTTGAGGGCTATGAACAAGATACTCATTTAGTTTTCCATAATCCTGTGGATGATATGATGAATCCATTAAATAATAATGCAAAATTTAAAGGAATTACTAACGACTTTACTCATCGAGAGGTTTACTTTAAACCAAAGAGTGGTAAATTGGTGATATGGAGAAGTTATGTGATGCATAGTGTTCCATACAAAACACAAGACTCTAAGAGAATTGTTTTTGCTTATAACTTTGGAAAGAAATGAATTTAGAAAATTATTATTGGTGGTTTGATTCTATTATCCCTTCTAGGGTTTGTGACGAAATAATTAAATATGGTAAAAGTAAAAATTCACAACAAGCCTTAACAGGAGATTTTCAAGATAAAGAAAAATTAAATGAAGAAGACGAAAAAAAATTAAAAAAACTTAGGGATTCCCGTGTAGTTTTTTTGGATGAATTATGGGTGTACAAGGAAATTACTCCTTTTATTAACATAGCAAATCAAAATGCCAAATGGAATTTTACCTGGGAGAGAACAGAAAGTTGTCAGTTTACTGAGTATGGGCCTCATCAATATTATGGATGGCATTGTGATGCATGGAAATACCCTTACTCAGAGCCTCCATGGAGAAAAGGTTTAATTAGAAAACTATCTATAATTTTATCATTGAGTGATCCTTCTGATTATGAAGGTGGAGAATTAGAATTTGATCTAAAACAAGAACCAGAACCAACGAAAAGAATATGTAAAGAAATTAAATCCAAAGGCTCTATTGTGGTTTTTCCCTCATTTATGTGGCATAGAGTTAAACCAGTCACTAAAGGTATTCGCCATAGTTTAGTAGCTTGGAATTTAGGAAAACCATATGTTTGAAAAAATATCTGCTTTAGGTTTTCCTTTTTATAAATTTTATTATGATAAAAATAAAATTAGTAAGGTATATGAAGAATTACTAAATCTTGAATATTATGAAAATGCCAATAATATGATGTGGTCTGGAATGAAAGAAAATGGAACAGGAGATAACTTGCATTCGTTACCCCAGTTTAAAGACCTCTTTTTATGGTTTGCTCAATGTTTAGACGAAGTAAAAAAAGATATGAGACTCACTTGTGATGAATTAACAATTGCTAGTTCTTGGGCTAATTTAAATAAAACAAATCAATCTGTCCATCCTCACCATCATCCGAATTGTTTTATAAGTTCTAATTATTATGCTTCAGGGATTCCTAATGATAAAACAGTTTTTTATGTAGAGAATCCTTACTTTAAAACATCTAATTTACAACCTATATCTAGTGAAGATGTTGATAAGGGAGGACTATGCTTGAAGCATGAAGAAGCAACTGAACCCGGTAAGTATGTAATTTTTCCAGCTTCAACTTTGCATTATGCAACACCCAACACAGATCAAGAACCTAGAGTTACTATTACAGCAAATATCTATCCTAGTGGAATGATTTCTTGTGGGGGTGTATCAAACTTAAAAATAAAGGTGATCAATTAATGTCTTTTAAAGAAAAAAAATATACAATTAAACGTGGAGCGATTTCAAAAGAAGTTGCTAGTTTTTTATATGACTATGTGTGTTTAAAAAGAAAAGTTGCTCGAACTATGTTTGATGTAAAATTCTTATCTCCTTACACGGAATATTTTGGGGTATGGAATGATGAGCAAGTTCCTAATACTTATTCTCATTATTCTGATATTGGTATGGAAACTTTATTAGAAAATTTAAAACCATTAATGGAAAAAGAAACAGGTTTAAATTTAGTGGCTACCTATTCTTATTTTAGAATATATAAAAATGGAGACATTTTAAAAAGACATAAAGATAGAAAAGCATGTAGTGTATCTACGACAATGAATTTAGGAGGAGATCCCTGGCCAATATATTTAAGTCCAAATGAAAATATAGGGCTCCCCGAAATTGAAGGTGGACTAAAAGGTATTACATCTTCAAGCGACGCAGAAGGAATCAAGGTAGATTTAGAACCTGGAGATATGTTAATTTATTCAGGATGTGAATTAGAGCATTGGAGAGAACCTTTTCAAGGAGGTAATAATGCACAAGTGTTTTTACATTATAATAATAGAAGTGAACCAAATGCAAAAAAACAAAAATTAGATAGTCGAATGCATTTGGGTTTACCTTCTTGGTTTAAAGGAAAACCGAAAGATAGTTTTAAATGAGTAGAGAAAGATACCTCTATTGGAAATTTGAAAATTTATACTCCTCTCAAGAAATAGAAGATATAAATAAACAAATAGATCAAAGTATTGTTCCTAAAGCTTTAGACGTTCCTGCCGAAGATGTAGTTAAAACTGCTGACGTAAAGGTTATTGATTCTAGTAAAATATCTTTATTAGATAGAATGTGTGAAAATATAATAGAAGCCAATAAAAATAATTTTGGTTATAATATTTATTATGAAAAACATTTAATGAATTATAATATTTACTCTGCTCAGAATAAAGCGCGTTATGATTATCATCTTGATATGATTTTTTTTAATCCAGCTTCCGATATAAAGTTAACAGCCATATTAAATTTATCTACGGAACCTTATGAAGGAGGTACTTTATACCTCAATACTGGAAATGAATGTTCTATACCTGAACTTAAAAAACCCGGTAATATGATAATATTTCCTTCATTTATATTACATAAAGTTAAGCCTGTTACTAAAGGTGTGCGTAAAACACTAAGTGCTTGGGTGGGTGGTCCTAAATTTCAATGATGAATTATGAGCCTTATCCGATCTTATAAAGATTTTTTAACTAAAGAAAACAATGAATTTATAACCAATACATTGCTTGGAAATTCTTTTCCCTATTATTTATCTGATCAAGATGTACGTCACCAAAGCGACCCCTCTAATCCTTCTTTTAAAATATTTTGTCATACTGTTCTTCAAAGAGAAGAGTATAGATCACCTAATGAATATTGGAACTCCAAATATAAAAATCAAACTCTATCGATTTTAGATAATTTTTTTAAAAAAGCGGGTTTTAAAAAAGTAAAGTTATTTAGAATAGCTTATAATTACACATTTAATATAGGAATAAAACAATCTACCGTCCATGTCGATCATCAACACGATCATTTCCAAGTAATTATTTATTTAAGCGATACCTTAGATAAAGACACCCCAACTATTCTGGTTGATAAAGATAATAAAGTTTTAGAAAAATCTTATCCCGAAAAAGGCAAAGGCGTTTTATTTAAGAAAATTCCCCATTATCATGTCTTTCCCAAAGAAGGAGCTCGGTTGGTTTTGGTAGCTACTTTCCAAGAGATATAATCTTGAATTTAAGCTAATAATCCAGTAAAGTACTTTTAAACTAGGAATGATATGCTTCAAAAGATAGGTTTTTTACCAGGATTCAATAAACAACTTACCCCTACGGGAGCGGAAGCTCAATGGATAGAGGGTGAAAATGTACGTTTTAGGTATGGTACACCCGAAAAAATAGGTGGATGGTCTTCATTAGGGGATAAAAAACTTACTGGCCCTACTAGAGCCATTCATCATATGGTTAATAAAGAGGGTATCAAATATGCTATCTTAGGAACCAATAGAATTTTATATGCATATTCTGGAGGAGTTTATTATGATATTCATCCTTTAGTTAATCCATCAGGAACTGCTATTACAAATGCATTCACTACGACTAATGGTGATGCAACCGTTACTTTAACTTTTTCATCTGCACATAATTTTGTAACTGGAGACATTATTTTATTTGGAGATTCTTCTACATTTAGTTCTATTACTAATTCGGATTTTGGCGCATCGGATTTTTGTGATAAAAAATTTATGGTCACTTCCGTGCCTACTACAACTACACTTACAATTGAAGCAGAATCTACTGAATCAGGATCAGGTGCAAGCGAATCAGGAGGAATTACTTATTATAGATATTACCACGTAGGTCCGGCCGAACAAGTTGGAGTTTACGGATGGGGTATATCTCAATTTGGAGGTACAGTAACAAACCCTCAAACTAATACTTTAGATGGAGCTTTAGGAGATAACGTTTATGGAACTGGTGGATCAGGAACTAGTATTGTTTTAGATTCTGTTACAGGATTCCCAACTACAGGAACAAATTATATTTTAGTTGGAACCGAAGAAATTTCTTATACAGGAGTTTCGGGAAGCACAACTTTAACTGGAATTACAAGAGCAGTTAGGGGAACAACTAGAGCTGCTCATTCTGATGGTGCAACAGTTACTAATACCAGTGACTATGCAGCATGGGGTCAAGCCGCAGCGTCTACGGACAAAGTTGCAGAACCTGGTTTATGGTCTTTAGATAATTTAGGAAGTACGTTAGTTGCATTAATAGTTAATGGATCTGTATTTGAATGGGACGCAGATGCATCAAATGCTACTGCAACTAGAGCAACTATTATATCTGGTGCACCCACTGCATCGAGAGATATGATTGTATCAACACCCGATCGTCACTTAGTTTTATTTGGAACAGAAACCACTATAGGAACTACATCAACACAAGATGATATGTTTATAAGATTCTCTTCTCAAGAAGATATAACCACTTGGGCACCTACGGCAACCAATACAGCAGGCACGCAAAGACTGGCCGCTGGATCACGGATCATGGGAGCTAAACTTGGTAGAAACACAATTTACATTTGGACAGATACCTCATTATTTACCATGCGTTTTGTGGGTCAACCTTTTACCTTCGCTTATGAGCAAGTAGGTACCAACTGTGGATTAATTGGAAAAAATGCAGCTGTTGAAGTTGATGGTGCAGCATACTGGATGTCTGAAAATGGTTTCTTTAGATTTACTGGTAAACTAGAATCAATGGACTGTTTGGTGGAAGACTATGTTTATGATGATCTTAATAAAACTTCTAACCAAATGATTTATTGTGGATTAAATAACTTGTTTGGTGAAATATTATGGTTTTACCCAACCGCTGATTCTAATGTTAACAATAGATGTGTAATATATAGTTATTTAGATTCAACAATCAATCGACCTATTTGGTATACAAATGCTAATTCTCTGTTTCCACGTACTGCTTGGATTGATTCAGCCATATTTGGTTTGCCTCATGCAACATATTATGATGCAGACACAGATTCATCCTTTGATGTGAAAGGTAATACTGAAGGAGTTACTTATTATTATGAACATGAAACGGGAGTTAATCAAATTAAGATTGGAACAACCAGTGCAATTCCTGCTAATATTTTATCTGGAGATTTTGACATTACACAAGATCAAAGACAGGGAATTACTTTTAGAGGAGATGGAGAATTTATGATGAGAGTTAGTAGATTTTTACCAGATTTTTTAACTCAAGCTGGAAATACTACTGTTACATTAAATCTTAGAAATTTTCCAAATGACTCAGCAGCTAGTTCAACATTAGGACCCTTTACCATTACATCTTCTACTACGTATCAATCTTGTAGAGCTCGAGGTAGAGCTGTTGCCGTTAAGATAGCAAATACAGCTGTAGATTCTAACTGGAAATTAGGAACTTTTAGATTAGATGTACACGCAGGAGGAAGAAGATAATGGCAAAAATAGTACAAACATTAACCAGAGCTAGTGAAAATTATAGACAAGATGTAGCACAATCTTTAGTGAGGGATTTAGACGCCGTGTTAGAGAAATTAAATACAACGTTTCAAGAAGAATTAAAACAGGAGATAGAAGCTAGAAGTTTCTTTTTAGAATAATGGCAGCAGTTGTTAATCAATATAAATTTGTAGGAACGGATGATGATACCAGTAATTCAGAGTTAAATCCTTTTGGTAGTGGTAATCCTTTAGCTACTGAAACATATGTTATTAAATCTATTTTAGTAACTTCTGCTGGTACACCTAGTCCTATTGTTACTAATAACTCTATTACAGCTATTAAATCAGCGGCTTTAACCGCTAATGTAACTAAAGAATTATTAACCCAACCGTTAATAGTAGAGGGTGGAACAACCCTTACAATTAAAGCAGGTAGTACAGATTCCTTTGATTTTGCTATCAGCTATTTGAACATTAAAAAAGAGGTAACAACTTAATGAGAGTGATAGAACCCAAGGAAATAATAACCACTATTTCTAATCTTCAAACAGGGGAAGTATATAAAACAGAGGAGGAATGGAAGGCAAAAGGTATTGATGAAAAAGACATTCGAAGGGATGTAAAGCTTATCATGCCAGACCTTGATTTGTTTGCAAAAACAAAGTAATATAATAAACCCAAGGAAATAAGACAATATTATGGCAATAACAGACATACAAATATCAGAAGAATTAGAAACAGGCGCACCTTCAATTAGATACAAAGGTAAAGAAGGACCAAGACCCCCAATGCAATCACAGGAAGAAATGATGATAGCTAAACAAGTATGGGATGCTATGGGTCCTGAAGAAAAAGGTCAATTTTCTAACTTCGATGAATTCTTTAGAAGTGGTGTTTGGAAACAAATACTACAACAAGCACAACAAGATGAGATGCAAGAACAAGGAGGCATCGGGAGTCTTGGACCACGGAACATGGATGAGGAAGTAGTAGGAATTGAAAGTTTAAGGGAGACTATTTAATGCCATTTAAATCAGAGAAACAAAGAAGATATTTATGGGCTAACGAGCCAGAGATCGCAAGAGACTGGACCGATACCTATGGAAGTAAAATTAAAAAAGCTGAGGGTGGTATAACTAGAATTCCTTTTCAAGGTGGTGGAGCTGATGCTTCAACAACTTCTTTTTCAAAATCATTTGATAAAATGCATGGAACTAATACTGCAAGCAGAGCTAACAAAGAAATGGATCGAAGAGAAAAAGAAGGTCAAGCTCAAGCAGATAGATTTAATCAACAACAACGATTAAAAGAAGAAGTTAGAAAACAAGAAAAAGAAAAACGAGAAGAACTTGTAGAAAAATTTAGACATAAAAATCTTAACAATCCTATGCATAAGGCACTAAATTATGTTCCTTATATTGGAACTATTAATAGAATGGTGGGACCACTTGGTAACAGAAATTTCTTTTTAGATAAAGTTTTAAAAGCAGGACATTATGGTGGGGTTACTGAAGAAGACTTTTATGGTCTGTCAGAGGAAGAACAAGAGGAAAGATTTAAAGATTATATGACATCTAGAGTTAGGGGTGAAATAGATGCTTACGGAAGAACAATAACACGACAAGGCGATGGTCAAGGCGGAGGCGCAGGATACATGGGTTATCCTAGTTACGCAGCATGGGAAGCCGCACAAGGTCAAGGTGGAACTACTGTTGCTGAAGAAGTTGTAGAAACTCAGTCACCATTTCAACAATCATTAAATACTGGAATAGCACAAGGAATTTCTCCTTATTATGTTGGAGCTAATCCAACAGCTGCTAACATAGCATGGGGACAACAATTTGGAGTCGACCCACGAACTATGTACATGGCAGAAGGTGGACCAATCAGACAAAGATATTTCTTAGGTAAATTAGTTAAGAAGATAGGAAGAGCTGCGAAGAAAGTTATTAAGAGTCCACTAGGTAAAGCTGCTTTAATAGGACTAGGTGGATATTGGTTAGGTGGTGGTCAAGCTTTAGGTGGATCTAAAATGTTTGGAACTAAATTTGGAGAAAATTTTGCACTTAAAAATTTAATGCAAAGAAAAGGAATTCAAGGATTATTAACTAAAGATGGTGCCGGTAAAGAATGGAATCCTTGGGCATTAGGAATTGCTGGACTATCATTATCACCATTCTTAATGGGTGGAAAAGAAGAAGACCAAGACAAACCTTTCGATTATGATGCAGCTAAGAATGCATACATGAATGAAATTATGAATATTAAAAGAGGTGTTATGGCTGGAAGTTTAAATCCAAATCAATGGAGTTACTTACCATCCAATTATACATTTACGGGAGCTCAAGGCGGAAGAATTGGGTATGCTGGTGGTGGATCAGAAGACCCAATGTTAATAGAGGAATATAAAAAGTATGTATTTGAAATGGAAGAGATGGGATTACAACCTATGTCTTTTGACGAATTTAAAGCTCAAGCTATAGCAGGTATGGCTAGTGGTGGAAGAGCAGGATACTATGCAGGTGGTCAATCTATTCCATCAGAATATACAATGGAAGATGCTAGAAAAACTGCGATGCAAGATAGACTAGGTGGTATTACAGAAGTAATGAAACAAGCAGACCTATATCGTCAAGGAGACGTAGGTCAAATGTACATGGCTGAAGGTGGAATGCCAATGATGATGGCAGGTGCTCCATATGATAGTTTAAAAGAAGAGTACTCTGAAACTTTATTTGGTAAACCTTTTAAAGATTTAACAGAAGACGAAATTTTTGAATTATATGAAATATTAGATAACAAAGGCTACAGTCAAAGGCCACAAGAAGGAGGGATCATGGACCTTGGTGGTGTAGAAAAAGATTACAGAGAAACTGGTGGGTTTGTTCCTATCGGTAAAGAAGAAAAAGCTGATGACGTTCCCGCAAGACTAAGCCTTAACGAATTTGTGATGACAGCGGATGCAGTTCGTGGTATGGGTGATGGAGATATAGATCAAGGCGCAGAGCGTATGGAAGATCTTATGGAAACATTAGAAGTAAAAGGTAAAAGAAGACAAGGAGCTTCAGATATGTTTGAAGTTTCGGAAAGGTTAAGCGCGGTAGTATAATGGCAACAGAAACATCGATAACTAGACAAGCCCCCTATATTGAGGCCCTAGGTGAACAGTACGGAAAAGATTTAACAGCATTAACTGCAAAGGCAATGCCAACAGCAACCTATGCGCCAACGGTTGCAGCACAAGATAAAGCCCAACAAGATGCTTATACAATGGCTACAACACAAGGCCAAGGTATTGGAGCTTATGCCCCATACATAACACAAGCTGGAGCATATCAAACTCAAGCTGCAGGATTAACAGGAACGGGAGCAGGAACAGGAGTAGGATCAATTGCTTCTTACATGTCTCCTTATCAACAACAAGTTATAGATGAAACATTAAGACAATATGATCTTCAATCACAAAAAGGTTTAGCAGGAATTGGAACTCTTGCAGCTCAATCTGGAAACTTAGGTGGAGGACGTGAAGGTGTAATGAGATCCGAATATCAAACACAATCAGATTTAAATAAAGCACTGTTAAACGCTCAATTATTACAACAAGGATTTGGTCAAGCACAACAAGCAAGAGGAACAGCATTTGGTCAAGCAAGACAGTTAGGAGCAGACCAATTACAAATGGCAGGCTTTGTACCAGGATTATATGGTCAAGATATTTCTAGATTAGGATCAGCGGGCGCGATCCAACAGGCTCAAACTCAAGCTACCCTAGATGCACAAAGAGAAGCGAATAGAATGGCAGCGTATGAACCTTATGAAAGACTAGGATATATGGGAGCAGGACTTGGAAATATTCTAGGAGGAATGGGTGGCCAATATCAAACAACAATAAGACCTGATCCGACACCGTTGCAGAGTGCGTTAGGTATCTTATCAACAGGAGTCGGAGTATACGATAAATTTAAACCAAGATCAGGATAAATGAGTAGAATATTTCACAGACCTATGTTTAGAACTGGAGGAAGCTCCAATAGTGGTATTACATTTGGATTAAGACCGGGATATAAAAGAGGAAGAGTTGTAGAACCTGGTGGGTATAAAGGAAATCCAGACTTAGATCCTTTTGAATTAATGAAAGGTTATCCTAAATTTAGAGAGGAATATATAAAGCATGTAGGAGACTTTCCTGAAAGTCAAGCGCGTTCTGATTTTTTAATTAACTTTGGTTTAGATTTAGCATCTAGATCTCCTTCAGGAAATATAATTACAACAGCAGCAGAGTCAGCTAAAAAACCTTTTGAAAGATTTCAACAACAAACAGCTTATGACAAAGCAGGTAAGAGAGAAGAGGAAAGAGATTTAATTAAATCATTTATAGATGCAAGAGCTACTGCTCTTAGTGATTCTGACACAGGTATGTTTAGTGCTCAACAAAAATCAGGTGCTATAGGAGATTACACTGATGAATTATTTAAATTAAGCGATGATCTTGCTGCAGGGACAATAACTCAAGAAGAATATGATAGAAAAAGAATAAGAATATGGAATAAAATGCAACCTTACATAAAAGATAATCCTGAAATTGCAGCTTTATGGAAAGTGGAAGGTTATGCAGAAGATGCATATAATGAATTTAAAAAAGCCCTTTTAAATGAAGATGGTATAGGAGGAGGCCCTTATCTTGATGCAAATGGTGAGCCTGTGGTCGAAGATGGTGAACAAATTACCATAGCAGAATGGTTTAGTAGACCTGAAAATTTAGCTGAATTAAGAAGAAAAGCAACTGATATGTATTTAAAAGAAGCTCAAGATAGAAGAATAGGTATGGTTACGGGAGCATATAAAGCTGAGGGTGGCAGAGCTGGTTACCAACAAGGAAGTTTAGTAGAACAGATGGACGTAGATGTCATGACACCTAAAGGTGAGATGGCTATGCAAGAAACAGTTGAAGAAGGAGTGATGCCTGATCAACTTTCATATGAAGAATTAAGATCAAGATTACCGGTAGAAATTACAGATGACATTGTAAGATTGTTAGTGAGTAGTACTTCTGCTTTAGGAGATTTTGCCCAGATTCAAACACAACAAGACGTTGATAATTTTAACGCTAAATACGGAGTCAACCTAGTCCTACCATCGGAGGCGTAAAATGGCCGAAGACAAAAGAACTCTTTGGAGTGATATCAAATTAAACATTTTAGATAAAGGATGGAAGGGTGAAGTAGGTGGAGACCCTAGAGGCTACGGTAAAAAAGAAATAAAAGAAGATTTAAAATCTCAAGAATATCCTTTCTATACTCGACCTAAAAAGAAAAAGAAAGCAGACATAGAAAACTATGATGATTTTACTAAAATGCTTTTAGCAACGGAAGAAAAAATTTTTCCAGCTAAAAAGAAACCTGTTAAGTATACGCGTGAGGGTGCATTCGATGCAATGTCTATGTTAGGATGGATTCCCGGAACACAATCATATACTCTTGACAAACTTACTAAGCAACAAGCAAATAAAAAATTTCAAAGAAGAAAAAAATACGTAGAAGGTTATACTGACATTGCTACTCAGTTAATGAAAGGAACTGGAAACTTTATTCAGTCAGCTAGTGAATGGGTTTTAACTCCTATTGATTATGCGTTTAGTACAGAGTTTCAAGATAAATTTAATGATGCTATGGATAAAAATTTATCTTTTGCAGCCGATGAACCGGAAACATTCATGGGAGATATTTCAAAACTTATTGGGGAATATGCCGTTCCTATTTCTGTTGCTACTAAAATTAGAAATGGGGCAATGCAATGGAGTAAATTAAAAAGACTTCAAGAATATAATAAGACCCATAAAGGATCTAAAATTGCAACAAGAATGGGAGAAGGTGCATTCATCTTAGGTTTTGCTGATGCATTTGTTGGTAGTGGATCTCGTCCTGACATGGAGAGAGGTATAGGTTGGGGTGCTTTAGTAGGTAAACCAGGTACCGGAAGAATTAATAAACCTATCGACACTAAAGGTTTAACTGGAAAAGAATTAGCTAAAGCAACTTTAATTAATAAAGTTAGATTTGCAAGAGAAGGAGCAATGATTGGGGGTGGCTTTCCTTTAGTTGGAAAAGCTGCTCAACTAACAACTAAATGGGGAATTAAACCTGTAGTTAAAACAGGAGTAGGAATAACTCTTAAAGGAGTAGGAGGAACTTTTAATACAGCTTCAGCTATTTTAGCAAGAACTCCTGGAGTTCCAGCCGTTGCCAAAGCTACACGAGATTGGACAGGAGCTGTCTTAGAGAAAGCAGTTGTACCTATGTTAACTGCAAACTTAAAAATGCCTACAATGAAAAATAAATCTTTTATCAGACAACTTCCTCCATTTGATATGTGGAAATTAATTCCCGAGACAACACCTGATAAAGGACTAAGAAGACTTAGAAAGTTTCAAGATTTCTTAAGTTATTTTTCTTCTTTTGGTAAATACAATGAAGCTTTAGGAACCATTGATGAAGCAGCAAAATTAACCATTAGATCTAAAGGTAAAAGAATATTTAAAGTATTAGATGATATTAATAAATCTGCATACAAGTTAGCTCAAGGATTTGAAAAAAGATATAATACTAATATGACTTCTCCTGTTGGAGAAAAATATTTTGCAGATCAAGTATTGGAATATTTAAAAGGTCAATTGAAGGGTGGGCTAAATGCTCTTCCTAAAGAACTAAGATTAGGTGCCAAAGATTTAGATGAACAATTTAACTTATTAAGAAAACTTTATGCGGATGCTTTACCTAACTCTAGAAAATTTGCAGAGTATAAAAAAATTTTATTAGATGATCTTAACAAATACTTCAGATCATCTTTTGCAACCTTTAGCAATCCTCTAGAAATAGTAGATCCAAGACTTAAAATTAATGCTACCAAATGGATTGTAAAAAATGTAGTAAGAAGAAATAAAGATTACAGACAAGAAGCTCGAAGAGCTTTTCCCAATGTAACAACAGACAGAGCATATACATTATACGGTAGACGTATTATGGAAAACATTCTTCACACTGGAAGAACAGAAGGATCAGATCCTTTAGCAGCTCTGGAAAAAATTGGATTCAAACATCTTAGGGATGACAAATTTAAATATCTTAGAAAAGGAGAACTTTTACCTGAGCCTATTAGAAAACTTTTAGGTCAACGTCCAGATTTAAAAACTCAAATTGGTAACACTGGAATGGAAATGGTTTCAGAACTAGTTACTAAAAGACAATACGATAAGATGGCTAAATATATGTTGGACAATAAACTTGCATTTAGAACAGAAGCAGAAGCTATTCCTTATATTATTGGAGCTAAACAAATTTTTAAAATTCCAAGGTTAGGGGTTTTACCAAGTGATATGCTAGGGTTGTATGTATCTCCTGCAACAAAAAGAATGTTAGAAGGAGTTGGAGGACCTCTAGATAAATTAATTAACGTTGCTATTTGGAGACATGCTTTACAATTTAAAGTCATGACTCAAATGGGTAAGACAGTTTTCTCTCCTCAAACACAAGTTAGAAACGTTGAAGCATCTGTTTTTTTTCCACTTGCTAATATGCATGTAGGAGGAAGAGCAAGTGTTATTGATTCAATGAAAATCGTATGGCGAGATATCTTTCCAGCTCCTGGAAAAGTAGATACTAAAAAATTTTATAACGCTATTGAAAAAGAAGTTCGTTTAGGAACGATGGACGAAAACGTAATTGCATCTGAAATTCAAGCGGTTATTAAAGATATTAACAGAGGAGCTATTAATACACTTGATAAACTCTTCCAACGTTTTCAAGAGCTTTCAAGTGTTAAAAAAGCAAGTAGAGTTTATGCAGGTGGTGATAACCTATGGAAATGGTATGGAAGACACTGGGTTAAATCTCAACTAGCAGAAATATTTCCTAATGCAAAAGCTCTTAATGCATATAGAAGATACATGGGAGAGTATGTTAATGAAGATGATCTGTACACTGGAGCTAAAAAAACATTTGATGATTTCTTGGATGATGCTTCCGCATGGGAGATAAGAAATGTTTATCCAACTTATAGTAAAGTTCCACAATTCATTAAAGACATTAGAAAAATTCCTTTTTTTGGAAACTTCGTATCGTTCCAAGCTGAAGTTTTAAGAACAGGAATGAACATAATGAACTTTGGTTTAAGACAAGCAGCTCATCCTGATCCTAGAATAAGGCAGATGGGATTAAATAGATTGATGGCAGCTTCTTTAGCTTTCTATGGCTATGGACAAGGAATATATCATGGATTGTTATGGCTTACAGATTCTAGCGAAGAACAATGGGACGGATATAAAAGATCCTTTGCAGCTGATTGGGATAGAGCAGCAAATATTCTCCCTATAACAGGATGGACTAATGGAAAATCTAAAGCTGTTAACTTTTCATACTTTAGTCCATACGATGTATTACAAAAACCAATGGAAGCAGCTTTGATGCAAGCTCAAAAACAAAATTTAAATCCTCAAGAGACAGAAGACTATGTACTTTCTCAAATGTTTGCAGCCGATGGTCCTATTATGACGCTAATGGATCCATTTATCGCGGAACAAATTGGTCTTGAAAAAATACAAGATATCATGCCACCAGGATATTTAATGGGAGGTAGAGGAGGTAAGACAGCTACAGGTTCTCAAATCTATTCAGCATCTGATAGTTTAAGTGATAAGTTTGATAAGTCTTTGGCTCATATATGGAAAGGTATTGAACCAGGAGCTTTAACATCTGGAAAAAAAGTTCTTAAAGGATTAACAGGTGATGTTAAAAAAAGTGGACACGAAGTTTCTCTTAGAGATGAGTTGTTAGCATTGATGGCTGGTATTAGAATTATAGATATTGATGTTAAAAGTTCTTTATCTTATAAAGCTGGAAGATTTAATCAATTACTAAGAGCAGTGGATGATGCTGAAAAAATATATTCTCCAGAAGATTATATGAATAGAGGACCTTCAGTTATTGAAGCAGAATTTGAACAGATGCAACAAGAAGCATTTAAAATTCAACAAGAAATGTATAACATTATTCAAGATGCATTACTGTTAGATCTAGATGAATCAGATATTAAAAAAGTATTAAAAGATGCTCAGATACCTAAGAAAAGAATAAGAAAATTAATGAACGGTGAGTTTGTTCCAGCTAACTTCTCTGAAGCTAGATTTAAAAAGAAAGTTAAACAACTGGAAGAGCAAGCGGCTAGGATGACTAAAGATAATCCAGATATGAAATTTTATTTAGATGAAGATTATGCATATCCAAAATCAGAATTAAAAGATATTCAATATGAATGGAAAGGCAAGTCTTTAGTTCCAGAATCCAAAGAAGAAAAACCAGGATTAATTAAAAGAGGAATTGAAAAGATATGGCAAAACGTAAGTCCATTTAAAGGATTTGGTGAACCAAAAGAACGAACACAAATACAAACACCACCATTAGGTCAAACACCTATGCCAAAATTAACACAAAATACGCAGCAAAAAGATCCACGAACTAACTTGACAAGGACAGAACAGGCATTACTATCACCATCCGAAAAAATAATTGCGGGGAGAACCTAATGGCTAAAGATAACGCATTGCAAAGAATAGATTCTCATGAGAAGTTATGTAGAATCATGCAAAAACAAACTCATGAAAGAATTTCTAGAATAAAACACCAAATTGATAGAATTGAAAGTATTTTATTAGTTTCTGTGGGTGCTTTAATTAGCGGTATGGCTTATGTTATTTTTGCTTTAGTATCAAACACACCACAATAAAAAATTATGCAATTATCAAAACACTTTAAACTAGAAGAATTTACTAAGTCAATGACGGCAACCCGAAAAGGGATTGACAATTCTCCAGGAGCTGGAGATATTAAAAACTTGGAGAACGTGTGCTATGAAATACTAGAACCAGTTCGTGCTAAGTTTGATAAACCCGTTACAATTACATCGGGCTACCGCTCCGAGGCGCTTTGTGAAGCGATCGGCAGCAAAAAAACGTCGCAACATGCTAAGGGCCAGGCGGTTGACTTTGAAATAGCAGGTGTACCAAATATTCAGATCGCTTACTGGCTTTCTAATAACGTAGATTTTGATCAATTGATACTCGAGTTCTACAATAAGGACGATCCAGCAGGGGGCTGGGTCCACTGTAGTTATAATGAAAAAGGATCTAATAGAAAACAGATTTTGACTTACGATGGGAAAACTTACGAAAATGGACTGCCCGAAATGAAATGGAGCGGTGGAAAAGTCGTATCTTAAAATTTTAGCGCGCGTCGCGCGTATATCCTACTAAATCCCTGATTATTTTAAATAATCAATCCACCCTGTTATTATATATTTTTCTTCTTTAGGTGCATTTATACCTTGATGAAAATGAGTCCAGCCCGCAGGCCAAACATAAAAATCACCTGCTATGGGATGAGCAACAATATTTTGGTATAAAAATTTTGTTCCACCCCCCTCTTTAATATCATTTAAAAATATCATCCATGCAAAAGCTCTATTTAAAAAACGCGTGTCCCCATCATTTTCACAGTGAATTTTTTGATAAAAATTTCCAGGTTGATATTTCATTAACCGCATAATAGGATTAAGAGTCCATCGACTTAAATATTGATCTATTTCTGGATAAAGCTTTTTTAATTTAATAATACATTCACTTAGCGTGTCACTTAATCCATAAAAATCATTATCATTTTTTATCTGTATAGGTATCTCCAGATTATCCAACTTATCATAACCCGCTCCTCCTGGTTGTGCCATGTCTTTATTTTCTTCAAACCATTGTATAAGATTCGTACAGGATTTTTTCGGATAGGCTTGAGAAAATTTATTAATAAAGCTATATTTTCCTAATTTCATTTATATCCATGATTTCAATTCTTCACCTAAAACTTCTGACGCTATATTTATTTTTTTCCTTAGAGATTTTACGATTTTCTCGTCAACTGTCTCATCGGCCAGGATGTCCACGTACGTTACCGACTTCTGTTGTCCGATTCTGTGTGCTCTGTCTTCTGACTGTAATCTTTTTTCAAGGTCATATCCATTAGAATAATAAATAACGGTATTGGCTGCCGTTAAGGTTATTCCATATCCACCAGTTTGGGGAGTTCCAACGATAAACCTACATTTATCATCATTTTGAAATTTTTTAATATTCTTCTGTCTTTCATCTTGAGGAGTTAATCCATAATAGTCCACAATGGATCCCGGACCATGGACCTTTACAACTTCTTTAATTATAGTATTTATATCATATTGGTAATGAGCCCATATGATGGCTTTTCCTTCAATTTCTTCAAGCACATCCATTAATTCGTCTATTCTATTATTTTTTATGGGCTGAGTAGCGCCATCATCCGATGTAAAGTGACCACATGTAATCTGATGTAATCTCATAAGTTGAGTAAGAGCATTAACAGTTGTAACTTTTTTACCATTTAAAGTAGCTAATGCTTCTTTTCTCATTTGTTCATATAATTTCTTTTGGTCAGGAGTTAAATTAATTTGACGTTTCATATAAATTTTATCAGGCAAATCTAAACAATCTTCTTTTAAGACTCTGTAAGAAAATCCTTTTAACTGATTTGATAATTCTCCTAAATTTTGAAATTTATCTACCACCTGAATAGCTCTTCCTTGGACATGAATAGTTTTCATTTGAGCATATCTATTTCTAAAAGCATAATAAGATGTAAAATCTAACAACCATGGACTTAAAAATTTACATTGACTATATAAATCTAAAGGATTTTTTGTGACCGGAGAACCCGTCATTATTCTTCTATATTTAGCTAATGTAGAAAGATTTACAATATTTTTAGTTCTTTTAGCATTAGGGTTTTTAATAGTAGTAGACTCATCAATTGCCATTAAAGTTTCATGACAAGATAAAAATTTACGTGCAAACTCTGCACCTTTAGTAGTGCTTAAAGCTTCCACATTCATAATCAAAATATGTAATGATTCTTCTACTTCAAATAAACTTTCTAATTTTTCTAATTGTTTTTTATTTATATTTGATTGCCATAAAATAGTCACATTTCCTATATGTGTAGGAAGATGAGTAGGAATTTCTTGATTATACCAAGTTCCCACAACTCCTTTAGGAGCCACAATCAGAACACCATTTATTTTACCTTTATCATATAACATGGCGGCGTTATCAATCAGAACTTTAGTTTTACCTGTACCCATTTCCATAAAGTAGGCGTAGGTTTCCCTATTCCATGATTTTTCTAACGCAGTTAATTGATGCGCATATGGTTTTGTTTTAAATTTATACTTCATTTTTACTTTCTAGTTGACAATATAATATGGAAGACCTATATTGTCAAGCATGAAAGAAAATAATTTATCTACTGTTCATGTTGTTCAAGAAATACCAGGAACTAAGGAAGGTAAACCTAAAATTAATATTATCGGCGCTGCCGAATATGGTAAATTTAAATTTTTACTTCCTGAACTTTCTCAAATAATTTTTTCACCCGGTCCATTAATTTATAAATTAAGACAAGAGTTAAAAAATTTCTCTGAACAAGATTATTTATTATTAACAGGTGATCCAGCAATTATAGGGGTGGCGTGTTCAATTGTATCTGATATGACAAATGGTAAATACAAACTTTTAAAATGGGATAGACAAGAAAGAAAATATTATCCTATTGAAATAAACTTATACGAGAAAGGAAAAATAGATGAGTAATAAACAAGCAACAAAAATGCCTGACTTTGAGGCAGACCAACAAGATGTTTTGAAAAAAACATTTAATGTTCAATCATTAGCTGATCAAGTTGAAAGACTTGAAAAATTACAAAAAGAAATTGAGTCAGCAGAAGAACAATTAAAACAAAAGAAAAAAAATTTAGAGCATGTATCGGGGGAAGTTATTCCAACCATGATGGCAGAAATGGGTTTATCTCATTTAAAATTAATGGATGGTTCTTCGGTAGATGTTAAGCCGCACTATAGCGCTACAATTACACAAGCGAATAAAGAAGCGGCGTTTAACTGGCTTCGTAACAATGGACTAGGCGATATTATAAAGAATGAAATTTCAGTATCGTTTGGTCGTAACGAAGATACAAGAGCAGCAGATTATGCTGAACTTGCGAAGGGTCACGGGTTTGAACCGACACAAAAGTTGAAGGTTGAACCTATGACCCTGAAAGCGTTAGTCCGTGAGCGTATTGAGGCAGGTAAAGAAATGCCAACGGAAATTTTCAATGTATTCATTGGAAATAAAACAACAATAAAAAGGAAACAATAACTATGAACCAAGTAACAACGAAAAAAGAAGGAGCATTAGCTACAAATATTTTTGAAGCTGATGCTAATAAAGGGGCTCAAAACATTTCGCAAGAAGATCTTGCGTTACCTTTCTTAAAAGTTTTGGGACAGCTATCTCCAGAAGTAAATAAAAGAGATGGCAAATATGTCGAGGGCGCCGAACCCGGCAAAATAATTAATACAGTTTCTAATGAACTGTATGATTCTATCGATGTATTACCTGTCTTTTATAAAAGACAATACATAGAGTGGCAGGATCGTGGAACTAGCACTGGTGCTCCAGTTGCAATTCACGAGGCAGACAGTGATATTGTGAGTACAACTATTCGCGATAAATCTTTCAAAGATAGATTACCTAATGGTAACTATTTAGAAAACACTGCCAATCACTTTGTGATATTGTTGGGTAAAAGTCCAACGACGGCATTGATTTCTATGAAAGCTACTCAATTAAAGGTGAGTAGAAAATGGAACTCAATGATGATGGGTATTAAAATGCAGGGCAAAAACGGTTTATTTACGCCGCCAACTTACAGCCACATTTATAATCTAAAAACTGTTCAAATGTCGAATGACAAAGGAACATGGTTTGGATGGGATGTATCTAAAGTTAGTCCTGTAGCTGACAAATCAATTTATGATATCGCTAAAACTTTTGCTGAAAGAGTAGGTAAAGGCGAAGTTCAAGCGAAGCATGGCTCAGAGGAAACAAGTAGTACACCTTACTAACCGTATCCTAGGTAGTGGGCGGTAAAGCGAGAGTGGACCCGCCCGCTTTAAAAAGTTATGTCAGTTGCAAATTTTAAAGATATATTTAAAGGATTAGATCGTGCGCGTGGTGTCACTTATGTTGACAAAAAAGGTGAGGACGGTCAAAAAATAAAAGGTAAATCATTTGTAACTAGAGAAAAAGTTACTGATGATTTATGGAATAAGCACCTCCAGGGAATTGAACCAAGTCTAGGTATAATTCCAATTAATGATGATAATAAATGTATATGGGGATGTATAGATATAGACTCCTATGCAGGATTTGATCATAAAAAATTAATTAGTAAAATTAAAGAATTAAAATTACCTTTAGTGGTTTTCCGATCTAAATCGGGAGGAGCTCATGTATTTTTATTTACACAAGTTCCAGTCGAAGCAAAAATAGTAAGAGATAAACTTTTATCCATCAGTGCAGTTTTAGGGTATGGGGGATCAGAAGTATTTCCAAAACAAATAGAATTAAAATCGCAAGATGATACCGGAAACTTTTTAAATTTACCATATTTTAATGGTAATGATTCAACACGATATGCTTTTAAAGATGACGGTACCGCAGCGAGTTTAGAAGAATTTTATGGAATCTATAATAATGTAAAACAACTAGATGTCGGTTCCATAAAAGTAGAGAGGCCTAAGTCAGAATTTTCTGACGGGCCTCCTTGTATAGAATCAATAACACAAACAGAAATTAAAGATGGAAGAGATAGAATTCTTTATCAATATATACAATATGCAAAAAGAAAATGGCCCGAAAACTGGCAATCAAAAATAAACGCATTTAATTATAAGTATTTCGAAAATCATCCTGAAGGACCATTAGAAGATAAAATAGTTCAAGGAAAAATAAAATTTAATGATGGAAAAGATTTAGGTTTTAAATGTAATGAAGAACCAATGTGTAATCATTGTGATAAAAATTTATGTAGAACTAGAGAATTTGGTATAGGAGGAGAATCAGTCTTTCCATCACTTACCGACTTACAAAAAATTTTATTAGACGAACCTTATTATTGGGTCAATGTAGATGGAGAAAGAGTTAAGTTAGATACCATCGACTATCTGATGGAACAAAGATTATTCAGAAGAACTGTCGCAAAACAAATAAATAAAAAACCAAAAAGAGTTACTACAAAAGAATTTGAATCATATGTAGATCAGCTTTTACAAGCGATTGAAGAAGTAGAAGCACCAGTTGGGTCATCTAAAATAGATCAGTTAAGTAATCACTTAGAAGACTATTGTATTCAAAGATCAATTGGGTCAGTTACTAAAAAAGATATTTTAAATGGAGCAGTTTATACCGAAGAAAATAAACACATCTTTACTTTTCACAGATTTTTTCACGGACATTTAACTAAAAAGAAATGGAAAGAAGATTATCAAGTAACTCAGCAGATGCTTAAAGAACATTGTGGATGTGATGAGGGAAGAATGATTATTGGTAAAAAGAAACCATCCGTTATGAAAGTTGCTGTGTTTGATAAAGTTGAGGATCAATTTACTCAAAAGAAATTAAAAGAAGAGACACCTTTTTAATGAGTGACTTATTATTTTTAACAATGTTAACATGTATGTGGATATTTTTAATGTTATGAAAACTATTGTACTAGGACCACCAGGAACAGGAAAGACATGGACTCTTCTTAATAAAGTACAAGATTATTTAAAAAACACCGATCCCGATAAGATAGGGTATTTTGCTTTTACCAAGAAAGCGGCCAATGAAGCTAAAGGTAGAGCAATGGATAAATTTAATTATACAGAAGATGACCTTCCTTATTTTAGAACTTTACATTCATTAGCATTTAGAAAGCTTGGGTATAATAAAGATCAAGTGATGCAAAAAAGACATTATGAAGATCTTGGCAAGAAATTAAATATTTTTTTAGATTACAACGAATACGATGAAGAAGAAACTGGTATATTTACAACAAAGAGTGATTATTTAAGATTAATTCATTTAGCTAAACTTAGAAACATAACTTTAGAACAACAACTTAAATTAGGAGAACATAATACTGAAGTAGAATATAAAACTCTTGTACACTTAGCTAACGAATTAGAAAGATATAAAAAAGAAAATGTTCTCAAAGATTATAATGATATGATAACAGAATTTATTAAATCTGATAAGTGTCCAAAGTTTGATGTTGTATTTATAGATGAGGCACAAGATCTTTCATTAATACAATGGGATATGGCTAAAACTATTTGGAATAATACAGAAGATTCTTTTATTGCAGGTGATGATGACCAAGCAATATTTAGATGGGCAGGTGCTGATGTAGATTCTTTTATTGCACAAACAGGGAAACTTTTAAATCTTACACAATCCAGAAGAATACCAAGAGCTATACATGATTTTGCCTTGAGCATAATTAAACGTGTATCAAAAAGAAGATATAAAGAATGGGCACCAAGAGATCATCAAGGATCTTTAAAATTTCATGATGATATAAAAGATTTAGATATGTCTTCAGGGGAGTGGTATGTTCTATCTAGAACCCGTCATATGTTAGATAATATAGAGGAAGAAATGAGAGAACGTGGTTGGTATTTTGAAAATAGATTTAAAGTAATGCCCGAAAAAGATGCAGCTCAAGCTGCAGCAGATTGGGAATTAGCAAGAAAAGGAACTCCATTAAATTATAAACAAGTAGAGACAATATATAGTTATATGACTCCTCAACACGTAAATAAATCAAAACTTAAAGGAATGGCTAAAGAAAGTTATTATAATTTATCTCAACTAAAAGACTACGGATTAAAAACGGATGCAGTTTGGTATGAAGCGTTTGATGATTTAAACTTTAGAAGAAAGAATTACATTCGAAGCATGCGTAGAAATGGCGAAAACTTAAAAGGTAATCCAAGAATTCATTTGTCCACTATTCACAGTGTCAAGGGTGGAGAAAGACCTAATGTAGTTTTATTAACCGATCTAACTAACAATACTAATAGATCATATAGAAAAAACCCTAATGATGAAACCAGATTATTTTATGTAGGTGCAACACGAACCAAAGAAAATTTACATATTATAAGACCAAAAGATTATGAAAAAGCATATCCAATGGAAAACATATGAACCAATCATGGGCGGAAAGTAGAAAACGAGCAAGAAAAAAATGGAGGCAAAGTTCAAAAGGAAAAGCATGGGACAAAGCTTATAATCAACGCCCAGAAGTTAAAGCAAGAAAGCATCAAATTTATATTAAAAATTTAATTAAGGAGTTTGTCAGTGACGGATGAGATATATAAAAAACAGGTAGGTGGAAACCACTATCGAAATATGGTTATTCAACCTTCAGAATTTATTAATAAAAATAATATTCCGTTCGCAGAAGGAAACGCTATAAAATATTTGTGCAGGCACAAACACAAAAATAAAAAAGAAGATTTATTAAAAGCAAAACATTATATTGACATGGCGATCGATAGAGACTATCCTGAAGAAGTGAAAGAGATAAAAAAAGAAAATAAAAATTCATGGGGCATTGTTAAATAATGCAAATACCTCTTTTTAAACCACAGACTGAATGGCTACCACCAACAGAATTTCCAGATTTATCTACCCATAAAGAAATTGCAATCGACTTAGAAACTAAAGATCCAGATTTAATAAAGATGGGATCGGGTTCTGTTGCTAAACGAGGAGATGTAACAGGAATAGCGGTAGCTGTTCAAGGTTGGTCTGGATATTATCCTATTGCTCATGAAGGGGGTGGTAACATGGATAGAAAAAAAGTTTTAAAATGGTTTCAATCAATTTTAAAAACCGATGCTGTTAAAATATTTCACAATGCAATGTATGATGTATGTTGGATTAGATCTCTTGGACTTACAATAAATGGTAAGATAATTGATACTATGATTGCTGCAGCAATTGTTGATGAGAATCAAATGCGTTATGATTTAAATAACTGTAGTCGAAGATATATAGGTAAAGGTAAAGATGAATCAGCTCTATATGATGCAGCAAAATCATGGGGAGTAGATCCTAAAGCAGAAATGTATAAGCTACCAGCTATGTATGTAGGTGCATATGCTGAAAAAGATGCTGAATTAACCTATGAATTATGGCAAGAATTAAAAAAAGAAATTTTACACCAAGATTTAAATGCTATTTTTGATTTAGAGACAGAACTATTTCCTTGCCTAGTCGATATGAGGTTCTTAGGAGTTCGAGTAGATATTCAAGCAGCTCACCAATTAAAAGACAAATTATCATTAGAAGAAAAAGAATGCTTACAATCAGTAAAAAAAGAAACTGGAGTAGATATTCAAATATGGGCAGCGAGATCCATTGCGCAAGTTTTTGAAAAACTTCGCCTACCATTTGACCGCACCGAAAAAACAAATTCTCCATCATTTACAAAAAACTTTTTACAGAATCACCCCCACCCACTGGTGAAACGAATAGCCCGAGCCCGTGAAATAAATAAGGCCCATACCACGTTTATTGATACCATATTAAAACATAACCATAAAGGTAGAATTCATGCAGAAATAAACCAATTAAGATCAGATAGTGGGGGCACAGTAACCGGGAGATTTAGTTATGCTAACCCGAATCTCCAGCAAATTCCAGCTAGAAACAAGGAGCTTGGACCACGGATTAGGTCATTATTTATACCCGAGGAGGGCCATACATGGGGTGTATTTGACTATTCTCAACAAGAGCCTAGGTTGGTAGTACATTATGCAGTTTTACAAAATCTCTATGGCGTGGACGAAGTATTGGAAGCCTATAATCAAGGCGATGCCGATTTCCATACTATTGTGGCAGACATGGCTGAGATCCCTAGATCACAGGCCAAGACCATAAATCTTGGTCTGTTCTACGGTATGGGTAAAAATAAATTACAAGCAGAGCTCGGTGTATCAAAAGATAAGGCCGAAGATTTATTTAAACAATATCATAATAAAGTTCCATTTGTAAAAAGATTAATGGACAATGTCATGAATCGTGGACAAGAGCGAGGACAAATCCGTACACTGCTAGGACGACTATGTAGATTTCACCTATGGGAACCTACTCAGTTTGGTATTCATAAACCATTACCACATGATGCAGCGCTCGCGGAACACGGACCAGGGATTAAACGTGCTTATACATACAAAGCTTTAAATAAATTGATTCAAGGCAGTGCGGCAGACATGACAAAGAAAGCAATGATTGAATTATATAAAGAAGGAATTATCCCACACATACAAGTTCATGATGAACTTGATATATCAGTAAGTGATAATGCAAATAAGATAAAAGAAATAATGGAAGCTGCAGTAACACTTGAAGTTCCAAACAAAGTAGACTATGAATCGGGACCTAATTGGGGTAATATAAAATAGGAGGAAACTATGAAAATAAAAGATAAAGTTTTATCTATCTGGTTACTACACAGAGAATATATTATTGGTGCAGTAGTTGGAATAGTTATTGGCGCAATTATATTCTAATGTCTAATGGCTTACCTGAATGCAAACATCCCTGTGACCTATGCACAGATCAGGAGAGAGTATCTCTATGATCTTAAGGAACATTTCGGAGAAGCTGAAGATTGTATTATTTTTGGGTTGGCGTCTATCACAGGACGTCCAATCCTCTTTCATGCTATTATGGAGAACGGTGCTGTGTTCTATCGTCTCCCTATTTCAGCATTCATTCAAAGAGGATTTGAGGTCAAAGAAGTACCTAGGATGCGACTTGATGAGCTGGAGTTATGGAACTGTTTTAGTTATTATCCTGCTGTCACTTCTTTCGATATCCTAGACGGACAATCTGGAAAATTTTTTGGTAAAGATAAAAAACTCCATCCAGGAGCCTATCTTTTTACTGTTGACTGGGCACACCCAGAGAGTAATATAGTAGATACAGATCATTCTGAAATTCCGCATGAACATAAATGCGCTCACATTCTCGCTCTAGAGGATGGAAATTATGCAGCACAACCTAACAATCGGATCCTTTGGGATATACCTTCATTCACCGTTAAGAATGAAATACCCGATTGGAAAGTGCAGACAAGTGAGTGGAATGTAGAAGACACTCGTAAATGGAAGACTGAAGACACAGATAAATTCTTCTATGAAATTGAGGAGAAAAAAGATGGGAAAATGTAAAAGTTGTTATTGTGATTGTCACTGTGATGGAGATCTTCATACTCATCATTATGATGGGGATGTATGCACATGTGAGAATTGTAAATGTAAATCTAACTATGAAGACGAAATAAAATATGAATGATAAAATTATTACTGCACTGCTGGCTATACTCATCGCACTTGGAGGCTGGACACTCTCGCGTACATTCTCCTTGTCACAGGATATGGTCCTTATTAAAGAAAAAGTATCGAGGATTGAAAATGAAATTCAGGACATTAAAATTGCTAAAAAGAAGAAGAGAGGCAAGAAAAAGAATCAAAACAACTGAAAAGGCAATACAGGCTTTGATAATTGGCCTAGTGTTGGTTCTTATTCTTTTAGCTGGATGTAACTACAAAATGGTTCCTAATGAAACAAAAATAGAGTATGGTACCACAGAAACAGACTCTAAGAATGATAAGCTGCAGCAAAAACAGTCTATTACTCAGAGCTGGAAATGGGAACAACGATGATGGAAAAAATCTTAACAATGTTGGTTGGACTCCTAATTGCATTAGGAGGCTGGAGTTTATCTAGAACTTTTGAACTTTCAACTATTCAAGCAGTACATGAAAATCAAGTAGAAAAACTTGAAAGACATGTAGAAAAACTACAAGATCAAATGGATCGTATGATGGATTCAGATGAAGAGATTATGGAACAACACGAATTATTATTTAAAAAATTAGAACAAGGCAACACAGGATATAATTATAACTAATGAGTAAACCTTTAAAAATTTCTGAAGAAGCAGCCGTGCAAATGCCGATGAAGACGGTAGCCTCATTGATCGCAATGGTTGCGATTGGAACCTGGGCTTACTTTGGTATCATTGAGACTCAAAACAAAATTTCTACAACACTAGAACTGATGGAAAAAGATTTAACTGAGAACACAGAGTTTAGAATCAAATGGCCGCGGGGTCAACTTGGTTCGCTTCCTGCAGATAGCGAGCAATTTATGATGATCGAGGATTTATATAAGACTACGGATAAGTTGAACAAACACATTGAGTCTATGGCATTAAACAAAGTCAACATAGAATTCCTAACAAAACAAATGGACAAAGTTTTAACTGATATAGAAAAATTAAAAGACGCATCTAGAGAGATGAAATATACAAATGGAGGTCATCAATGACAGGAACTTGGACAGAAATTACAGTAGCTTTATTGCTCATAATGAACAATGAAATTATAGAACATAGAATACAGCCCGAAGGAATGGCTCAATGTTTACGCAGAAAAAGACACGCGGAACGTGACTATTCTCCAGGCGTGCAACACAGATGCTTAAAGTCTAACGCAGAATTAGAAAAAAATATTGATGGTTCTATAACTATTAGAAAACTAATCCTTGAGTAAGAAAAAGAACCCAATAGCTAAGGCTTTAAGAGATAGACGTTATCGTCAAGTTGTGATAAAGAATAAAAAAGCATATAAGAGAAAAAAGAAACATGACAACATTCGACAAAATTAGCATACAAGCACAAGTAGTAAATGGAAAGTGTCCACATTGCACTGAAGAAAGTATATTTGTATCTATATATAAAACTGTTTTTAGATGTGTTACGTGTGGTTCTGATTTAGAACAGAAAATTAATGGAAAAATAAGCTATATGCCACATGTTACTAAAGAAGACGGTATTAGAATAAAATATTTAAATGAGTAGGAAAGGGTCTTTTGGAAAAATAACCAAACCTATTCGGGATAAACCTAGAAAGAGACCTGGAAGACACAAAAAACGTAGAAATAAACACGAAAAAAGAATGGGTAAATATCGTGGAAAAGGTCGAAAAGGGCATTGACAAGTATCCCCTGATATCCTATATATACAGTATGAAAGCAAAAAGTATAAATTTAAAAGTTTTTAATATAACGCCAAAGCAATGGTCTAATTTAGTAATTGAACTTAATTTAGTTGCTCAAGCGTGGAAACCTTATGGGCCTGTTATTAAAATGAAAACCCATAATTTAGATCGAATTTTAACATGGGGAAAAAAGAAAGCTGATGAGAGAGAAGATAGACGAAGCCGCAAATCTCTGGAACAAAACAAAAAATCCAAAGTATAGGAATTTGTGGTATAAATTAGTCAAGGAGTTTGCAAATGGTAAAAACATTAGTAATACTAATTCTTCTGTTCGATGGGACACTAATAAAAGAACGTTACGAATTGGCGAGGCCAATGAAAATACATGAATGTTTAATGTTTGCAGAAGATCATAGGGAAGCAATTGCAACCTATAGAGAATTTGCTGATGCTATAAAAAATGGCTACTATTTAAACGATGGTAGAGGAACCTGGCAAGGAGTTCTCTGTGAATGATTTGAAAAGGACCGGCGTCCAAATAATGCCTCGCGCTATTCCCTGTACGTCAAGCTGTGACCCCCGTTATGGTAGGGGTAGCCTCGGAGCCTTTGCTCCTACAGGAGTACGTGCACGGAAACTGTGGGAGTTAGTATGAAAATATTAAAAAAACCTGATGTCTTTCTAAGACAAGAAACATATGATGTTGAATTTCCACTACATGTTAATAGTAAAAGATTAATAGCTGATATGATTCAAACCATGTACGAAAATAATGGCATTGGATTAGCTGCAAATCAGGTGGGTTATAATAGAAGAATCTTTATTATGGACACTACTCCTGAAAAAAACAAACCTCAAGTTTTCATCAATCCAGTCATTATAAGTAAAAATAATATTAAAATGGGGGATTTAGAGGGTTGTTTATCTTGTCCTAATGAAGAGGTAAAAGTCAGTAGATCTATATCTGTTAATTTAGAATGGTTTTGTGAGCATGAAAAAAAACAATTTAAAACATTTTATCATCTACCATGCCGAGTAGTCTTGCATGAAATGGATCATTTAGATGGAAAATTAATTACAGATTACACCCACTCTAAAGAGGGAAAGAAGAGTAGGTGATTGTGGTGAGAATAAATTTGCTCTATCACAATTTCGCCATAATGTCAATGCCAATCTTTTTTCCTTTTGGAGGTTTTTCATGTTCTTGAAGACAATAAAATTTAATTATAGTTCCATATTTATTAATTTCCTCTGCTCCTATCTCTTCTGCTTTTTTAAGAGCTTCTTCGTAACCCCCAATCATACACTCATAGTGACTATCGTATTTAGTAGGCATAGGGAAGGGTTCAAGACACATATTATAAACAGTTGTACACATAATCATAGTTAATATAAATTTCATCTTGACAAATCTCCTTTTAATCCTATATAGTGCTCAGAAATAAATGAAAGGAACGCATGACTGATATAACAAAATATAGAAATGTTTCGTTAACGCACGAAACATATAAGACTTTAATTAATTTGTCTAAAGTTTTATTGCCAGATGCAAAACTTTCTATCAGCAAAACTGTAGAATGTTTAGCAAATGAAAAAGCAAAAAAACTTAACGGAAAGATAAAGGATAAAAAATGATAGCCATTTGTCACAATTGTAAAGGCAATGGCTTCATTAAAATAAAGAACGAAGAAGATCAACAGATGTATGTTCATCAATGTTGGCAGTGTGAATCTACAGGAGAAATTAAACATGAAGATAGTGATTCTTATTGGAATTATACTTCTACTAAGTAGTTGTGGTAAATTTGAATTTGGAGATTGGGACCCTACAACTACAACAGCAAAATGGCTACTAACACATGAACGAAAGTAATATTGCATATTTAGCTGGTTTATTTGATGGTGAAGGAAGTCTTCACTATAAGCAGGGATGGGAAAAGAAAAAGAAGCATAAAGGAGAAGGTTATAGAAAAACTAAAACCTGGCGTATTTCAATGGAAATAGCTATGACTGATGAAGCTGTAATCCGTTGGGTTCATGAAACTTTAAAAGTGGGGAGTGTTTTCAAAAGAAACATAAAAGGCAGAACTAAATCTGGAGGTAAATACAAACCGCAGTGGCGTTGGAGATGTACATTTAGAGACGCCTATTACGTGGCGCGTTTAATATGGCCCCACGTTCAAGTAAAACTACATAAAGTAGAACAAATTATAGATCATTACTCACCTGATCATGTATTTGATGAAAAAGTGGTGAGCTTACAACAATATAGAGAGGCAATGGCACTAGAATGACAGAAGAACGTATGAAAAAGAATGAAGAAAATTTTCAAAAATTAAGTATTAAAAAACCAGATAAGGTACAATACGGGGTATTCAGTTGGGGACCATGTATAGTGCATCTGAGAATCTCAGACGACTTTAAAAAAGTCTTGCTGGAGGAAGCCGAATTGAGTCGTAAAAAGAATTTGGACTATAGAGAAAAGTTAGCTGGAGTAATTAAAGAAGAATATTCCTTTCATAGTAAGGAAAAAGTTCTCCCATATATTTCTCAATGTTTAGGAATATATGATCAGGCATGGCAAAAATTTAAAAATGTTTTTTATAAACCTGAAAACAAACCTCAATATTTATTATCAGCCCTTTGGGTTAATTATATGAAGAGGTATGAATATAATCCACCTCACGATCATTCAGATGAATTATCGTTTGTAATATTCTTAGATGTACCTCAAGCGATTCGCGACGAACAAAAAGCTTTTATAGGTAATTCTGGTGGACCAGGCTCACTTGGTTTTTTATATGGAGAAGGAAATAGACAAGCTATAACCTACCAGGCTACAATGCCTCAAACAGGAGACATGTTTATTTTTCCTGCCTGGGTTAAACATTACGTGGCACCATTTTATTCAGATGTAACTAGAATATCTGTGTCTGGAAATGTTGCTAATTCAATTGAACTAAATAAATTAAATGAACATAATAAAGCTAAGTTTGTAAAAATAAAAGGTGAAGATGGACCCAAGAGATAAGTTTTTTGCAATGGTGTTTAGTGCATTTACTGTACTAATTTGTCTAAGTGTATTTATGTTGGTTTTTATATTATGAGTAAAAAAGAAAAAGGACGTAAGTGGGATGGTAAATCAAGGATTCCCACTGATTTATATAGAAAAAGATGGGAAGAAATATTTAAAAAGAAGACTAAGAAAGAAAAGCTAGATGACACTAAAAAATTTTTGGAAGAGATAGCAGATAGGAATGGGTTTTGAAAATTCTAATAAATAGAATCGCGTTTAACATCGGATACGCGTACGGTTATTTAAAAATTCGATGCAAATTAATAAAGGAGAAAATAAAATGACAAATAAAATAACAGAAGTAACACAAATGACAGGGGGTAGTGAAGGTATATCACTATTGATAGATGCTTGGAGAAATCAAATACAACAAGATCAACAGTATAGGGAGTTCACACAAAATTCTATTGAATCTATAGAAAGAGTTCAAAAGAAAAACCCTGATTATAAAGGAATTATTAAATGGGATGTCGATGAAACTTATTTCAAAAAGTACGGAGTAAAAAAACTTTGTATAATTGATAATGGGGAAGGAATGACGCCACAAGAAATGCTTGCGAACATAAATAACTTAGGGGGTTCTACTAGAAACAATCAATACTATAATCATGGATGTGGTGCAAAAATTGCAGGACTAGCTCACAATAGAGCAGGTTTAATTTATCGAAGTTGGAAGAATGGTCAAGGATATGTTGTAAAATTTATGCGTAATGAAATGGGTAGATATGGTGCCGTAAAACATAAAGGAAAAAATTCTTTTCCTATTGCAGATGAAATGAAACCATCGGTCATAGAAAAAAACGGCTGTACCGTTACACTTTTAGGTGATAGCAATGAAGAAGACACCACTGTTCCATCTGATAATTATGGTTTATTGAAAGGATCTAGGTTAGCTAAATCTGAATGGCTGACATGTTATTTAAACACTAAATTTTATAATGTACCTAATAATATAAGAATTACTGCATCAAGATTTACAGATGATGACAGGCAAAACTATTTAATTAAAGGGCATGAGTATGGTTTAAAACATGACTTTGATAAAATAGATGAAGTCCAACTAACTAAAACTAAAGTTAAAATCTTTTACAGAGAAGAAGAAGTAATAAAAAAACTAACACAGTATATGACGAGTGGACAATTAGGAATTGTAAATCAAGATCAAATAATAAAACTTGAGTTTGTCGGTGCAGGTGGCTTTAACGTTTTACCAGCCTGGGGTTTACAGTGTTTAAAAAAACAAGTAGCTTTAATATTAATTCCTGAAGGACAGTTTAAACAAAATATTGAAAGAACCGATCTTGTTCTAGATGGTATGAAAATACAAGAACAATTAAACCTGTGGAAGACAGAGTTTAAAGAAAGAATGCCACAATGGTTAAAAGAAATCGAAGCAAAGAAACAACAAGAACAACTTGATAAAGATAATGACAATGCGGAGATATTAAAAAAATTAGCTCCGTTATTTAAAAAAGAACGTTATTATAATTCTAATACAGCAGATGTGGATATAGAAAAAACTGATATAAGAAAAGCCTCAAGTAAAAAATTAAAAAAAGGTAAGGACCCTGATCCTAACCCTAATCCAGATCATGATCCTAAAAATGAATTTGGTGAACTGGAAGCTATCTTTGGTACAAAAGTTGATAAGAGTAAATACAAGGGTAAGAAAATAAATTTAATAAATGAATATCCCGAAATCTTGAAGGTAAAAGATGGACCTTCACCGACTGTGGGTTCTTTTGTTAAAGACACTTACACTATTGAAATCAATGTAGAATCTAATTTAGTGCTAGAGCTTGTAGAATATATTTATAAAAAATTTCCTAAGATAATGAAGACTGTTATTGTCGATGAAGTTTTTAAAATAATTGGTCTAGGACTTCAGCAACAAGTGGCTCACGTGCATAACAGAACCGATGCGAGTGAAGAAGAGATTGATAATGCTTTATCTAACTTATCTCTTACTGCATGCGCCGCGAATAAAGATTATATTGTTAGTAAACTAACACTCAAGTTTAAGAATAAGGATAAAAAACTTATTAATAAATGGAATAGAGATGAACATAGATTCCATATTAATAACAATCCTAATAGATTTCCTATGTTATCTAAATGAATATAGACTGAAAAAGGAATTAATAACTAAAGGATAAACATTGAAAAAATCAAATAAATTCAATTATTTAGAAGGAAAACAGATTACAGATGAAGAATCTGGAAATCGTATTTATGACTTCAATGGTTCTAGACTTCCATCAGTGACTACGATATTAGGCCTTACAAAAAATCAACAATTTCTAAAAGACTGGAAGGCTAAAGTTGGAGAACAAGAAGCAGAACGAATCAAGAATCTATCTAGTAGGCGGGGAACAGCCATGCACAAATTCCTGGAATCTCATATCACAGGAGTTGGCTACGATGATCTTACAAGCGTCGGACAGGCGGCGAAGCCCATGGCCAAAAAAATTATTGAAGAAGGTTTACTCCCTGTCGAAGAATACTATGGTTCGGAAGTTATGTTATATTATCCCGGCCTTTATGCTGGGAGCACTGACCTCGTTTGTACTCACAATGGGATGGATACTATTATAGATTTTAAGCAATCTAATAGACCTAAAAAGTTAGAGTGGATTGAGGATTATTTTTTACAAATCGCCGCGTATTGTATGGCACATGACTATGTTTATCAATCAGAAATTAAACAAGGTATTATTATGGTCTGTACTCCTGACCTATATTACCAAGAATTCAAGTTTCAAGACATTGATTTAAGATCTTGGAAGCATAAGTTTCTTAAAAGATTAGACATGTATCATGAATTAAAGTTTGATGAGAAAGAACAACAACCTGTTAACATGAAAGCAGAAGATTTTGAGAAGAAAGGATAATATGGAAAATATAGCAAAGACTGGAGGAGAAACAAAACAAAATATAAATGATTTATCGTATAGTATTCATCATTGGGGACCTTTATTATTTAAAATAAAGATGCTTCCTCAAGATTTAAAGTCTTTAAAAAAACTATGTTCTAAGTCTAATGAAAACTGGGGGAAAAACTTAGCCGGTATTATAAAGGATGAATTTAAAATTGATTCAGCTAAATATATTAAAATTATAACTCCTTATCTCAAGGCTTACCAACAGGCTTATTTAACCTGGTATGGTTTGAATTTAAAGAAGGTAGAAGTAACAGCCGCTTGGGTTAATTATATGAAAGCCGGGGAAGGTAATCCACCCCACATTCATCACAATTGTCATTTATCTTCTGTAATTATATTAGATATTCCTAAAAAATTAAAAAAAGAACAACAGGACTGGTACGGTACAGGGGAAGGACCGGGCGCTTTAAGTTTCTTTATGGCTAACCCTCAGAATTTTCATACTAACTCTTTTGCTTTTACTGGTGAGGTTGGAGATTTTTTTATTTTTCCTTGGAACCTAACTCATTCAGTGTCAACTTTTAGATCACCTGGAACCCGAACTACAGTAGCCGCTAATTTTTATTTACATGATGATAATATTTTTGAGGATAAGAATGGAAAAAAAACCTAGAATCTATATTGCAATGCCGTGCTATGACACGATGAAGGTTGAGACTTGTGTGAGTATCTTAAATACTTATGCGGTACTCGCTAAAGCGGGAGTTGAATGTATCTTTAAGTCTGTAAAGTCTTCTCTTGTGACTCATGCGAGAAATTTATTAACGGCTGGCTTTATGGCGTCCGAGTATGAGTATATGTTATTCGTTGATGCGGACGTAGAGTTTTCACATGAAACAGCTTTAAGAATGTTAGTCCCTGAGAAAGATATTATGGTAACTCCTTATCGGTTGAAAGAAAATCCTTTGAAGACTCGGTATCCTGTGGAGTTTCCTAATCCTAATAATATAAAAATTTTACCGTTTGATTTAGTTGAGCTAAAGTCTGCTCCAGCTGGATTGATGTTGATTAAACGTGATGTATTTAAGACTTTAATAAGTAAACATTCTGAATTAAAGTGTGAGTTCCCTGAAGAAGCGAGAGTTAAAATGAATGCTGAGTTGGGTGTTACCAGTGATGCTGTTGCTAAGTATATGTATAACTTTTGGGATACGAGCTTTAAGAATCATGAGTGGAAGGGCGAAGATATTGCCTTTTGTAGGCTTGCTGAGGCCTCTGGTTTTAAAATTTACGGGAATCTAGACTCATGGACCACGCACCACGGATCATGGGGCTTTAGAGGAGTCTTCGGTGATTCGTTGAAGAAAAAGGAGGAAAAATGAAGGAACAACTATATAAAACCTTGATGCTGAGATACCAGTCCCAGATGGAAGATTCACTGCTTAAAATAGACATGCTTATGAGTTCGCCTCAAGCTGTGATTGTAGAGCATACTGACATAACTGGGGAAGTTGACAAATTGTTACATAGAGTTGCTGAAGCCAAGGAAAGTATGGCAATATTAAGGCAATATTATGGCACAAATTAGACTGGACATTTTCTATAAGAGATTCTGGAGATAATTTAGTGTCATTAAAAAAAAACATGAAAAAAAAGTGTCTTTATGTCCTCAAAGAAAAAAAGAGAGCAATACCAATGCTTTTAATCGAATTTAGTGGACATTTTAGTGGACATTTTTTCTCAAACAGGACATTAAATAATGTCCATAGTAGGAGTGCCTTCGCGCGCGCGCGAACCTGCTTAACATTAAGTGAATTATCTGGTAGAACTCTTATATGCCTAAGAAAAGAAGAAAAGCTGTCGCCTCATTTGGAACTCCCGATATACCTTATCCTAAAGTCAGGGTGGAGTGGATTGATTGTGTGAGTGACTCTGGCTGGGCTAATGATAGAGAGTTTGATAAGATGAGACTAGCAAGACCAATCAATGAAGGTTGGTTATATTCAAAAGATGATAAAGCTATTAAACTTTTTGCTTCTTTTGATCGGGAAGATGATGGGACTTTTTCTTTTGGGGATCGGACGATGATTCCTCGTCAGTGGGTTCGGAAGATTCAGAAGATCTAAATGATTCTTTGTCTTGTACTGACTTTGATTTTCCTGAGTGTACAGGAGTATTAGGTGCCTCAATTGCTTGAGCATCCACAGTCTTTGCATTTAAAAGAGGTTCATAGTCGTCTAAGATTTGTTTCATTTTTGCTTCTAGTTGTTCTTCTGTCATATCTTCTAGTTTCCCCGTTTTTATTATTTTTCTTTCTATGTATAATCCTGCCGCCTTACCCCTATTTGTTTCAGCGTTTACAGCAGAAGAGAAGGAACCTTTCCTTAAAGCTAACTCCTTAATACGAGCTAATTCAGCTACGTGTCCTTCATAACTTACTTCAAACTTCTTAAGTCTTTCCTCTTTAAGCTTACCAATGTATGCTGCCACAAGTGGCGATAGTCTTGGGTTCATCAGTTCTGATCCTTCTTGTCTTGCTCTTTTTTCTGAATAGCCCGCTAGTTTAGCTGCCTCACCCTGTGAGACGGGTCCGTCGGGTCCACCAAATACAATGAACTCTGCGAATCTTTTTTGCATTTCTGTTAATCTTTTAGGAACTCCCATGTTGACAATTTAAGGTAACTATCCTATATTGTCAAGGTATGAAAGATAAACGCACTTATGGTAAATTAAAAGAACATGGAGAAGACATGACACATGAGAATGAGAGAAAGCACAGTAATGATCCACATACAGGTCCTTTAGATTTAAGTTTGATTATAGATCAACATAAAAGAGAGATTTGGAATTTTAAAATGAAAGAATCAGAATGGATTAAAACTCAGAATCAATTGGACGGCACAAAAAGGATTGTAGAGGAGTTAGCAACTAAGAATATTGAATTAAAAAAAGATATTGAACGATTGGCGGAAGAGAATGGCAACTTACTAACAGTAAATTCTTCACATCAAGAATTAAATGGTAAATTACGTCAGGAAATGCAAGAAATTGAAAATGAAATGGCTCTCTTAAAAGGGATTGGAAATAACTCTCCTGAAATGCGTGATTTAAAAAGAGATAATAAGTATCTTGCAAAAAAAGTCGAAGACTATAGAGAGATTTTAAGAAAAGCAGGACTATGAGAGTTCAAGACCTACAGCAATTTCTAAATAAATTTACAGCGGGTTCAGATGCAATAAAGAATGCACAGGTGTTTGTAGAAATAAATGGTAGATTAGCAGACGTTAGACGTATTGAAGTGCACGAAAATTCTATTCCTATTGTAGGTTTTAAAGGTCATGTCGCACATAGACTAGTTCTTAAAACTCAGAAACCATCTAATATAATCTTACCAGAAAAGCTCCAAAAAGATTATTAAATGGACGACGACGTAACCCCAAAAAAGGTATGGGCCCAGAGGCTAAATTATATAAAAAACTTCGTAAAATTTCCAAGAAGATTTCTTGGATTCGAATTGAAAACCTTAGCTCTCTTGGGACTCCTGATCTATTGGGCTACAATAATTCTGGCGTCTTTTTCACAGTAGAATTAAAAGTTACAAAAGGAAATAAAGTCAGATTTTCACCACACCAAATTGCCTTCCATAAGAGGCATAAGAAGAATACATTTATCTTAGTCGAGGCCCTTGGTCCAAGGTCCTCGAAACTTTTTTACTTGATCCCTGGATCAAGAATCTCGGAGCTTGTAGCTTGTGGCTTGAGGCCTAAGCTTGACGCTTGTAGCTTGACGCTTGAGGCTTGCTGCTTGAAGTTTCAGAACCTGAACTAGGTTCTGGTTTAGGTTTGCTTGAGGCTTGCTGCTTGATGCTTGAAACTTGATGCTTCCTTCTCTCCGCGCGAAGCGCGGCATAATATTTCGGGCTGTGATAGGTCATTAGCAATTATACATTTCTTCGTTGTAATCGTCTAGACCAATGTTGTCCTGAAAGGACCACGTAACACGATCCCCGCCCCAGTATCCTTCTACTTCTTTCGTCCAGGTGTTGACCCAGATCGATGGCCCACCACCGGCTACCATGAGCATGCAGCCCAGGTAACGCTTCTCCCTGTCTACGATGTAACGTATGTCGTATACGCCTTCCATCCACTCTGAGACAGTTCCCTGTCCGCTGGTGTCATCTATCTTCAGGCCGTCAGTGATATCCATCGCAATGGATCTGCACATCCTGCGCAGCTGCTCTTCGCATGTCTCTTCTTTTCTTTTTGTTTGCATATTTATTCCTTTCTATTTTTATTTTATTTTTTAATTGTGTCCAAACTAAGGCTTGTAGCTTGGCGCTTGCACCTTAGAATCATTCTAAATTGGCCAGGCGCTTGCGCGCCTGGGTCTTGAAGATTAGGATTTTTTCTCATCCAAAATCTTGTTGATTTTGTGGACCGCATGATTGCAGCCAAACGCAAAACCAAGCCAAAGGAGTCTTCGCTCTTCTGGTAAACTGTGGCCCTGTACGAACTCATGAAATTCCTTCTCTGTCTTGAAGGTTCTGAAGAGCCCGTTGGGCGTAAAACGAGGTGTAGACATAATTATCTTCTATCATGGAGAATGTAGGATGTCAAATGTTTTTTTCATTTTTTTTCAACCTCAAGTTGTCCGGCCGGTGCTTGAAGCTTGATGCTTGGGGCTTGCTGCTTGGCGCTTATTTCTTTAAAAAATTTTTCACAGCTGGCCAAGTAACTGGCCGGCAGTGTGCTATGATCCTGAGTAAACCATGGTAATAGATTATTGTGTTTAATTCTCTTCTTCATTTTCCTCGGGTGTTTCAAATATATATGTTACATGATCCTTGGTTACTTCTCCCCTAAACCACATCACAGGGCATTGGTCTAACCAATCATGAAATTCATCTGACATTGGGCTTGCTTTCATATTTATTCCTTTCCTAATTCCTGATCCCAGATCCATGCTCTTCACAACCTTCAACTGCAGTTTTACGGCCACTAATAACATGGATCAGGGATCAGTTGTTGTCCTGTGCAGGCGAGGATTTTTCTGGCGCCAAATACTTTCCCATTGCTCACAGCAATCGCGACCTGAACTATAGTGGGTTAATTCCCACAGCTACAACACTGATCCCAGATCCAACAGTTAAGTACTCAATAGCCGTACGAACTATTAACAAACCCATTCCAGCCCATTGGATCAGGGATCAGTTCTGGTTGTCACTCGTATTCAGGTAGAATTTAAGATTCAACCAGAAGTTGTCCCATTATTTAATACTCATAAATGGTTTAAATAATTAATCCTATATAATACTTGACAATGTTATTGTCAAGTGATAAAAAACATTTATGCAAACAAACAGAAAGGAAAAAATGAGTAGAATAAGACTAAACCAAGAGTACAGAAATAAAATCGCAAATCGTATGCGAGTACACTTGGAACAAGAAGACACACAAGAAAAACAAAACTATGACAATCTAAAAGCAGACCAGATTGACATAAACGACAATGCATGGAACATGGCAAAGAAAATTGTTCGTAGGCATTATACCGAAGATGATGTTGAGAAAGCATATTATCTTCAAAATAAGTTTGAGAATGTAAGTACGATTGCAAAAGACAGTTGTTTCCATTTTCATTATTTAGGTATGAAAGAAGATAGGGACTATGACAATAAACCAATAATGAAGGAAGATACTATTGAAAGTCATTTTGATTTTAGATTAAATGGTTCAATAGATACTGAAAGCAATTACTCTAATTCTAGAGATCATGAATATGGATATGCTTTGTTTCGTGATGAACTAAAAGCACAAGATAATTGTAATCCAGATATTTTGATTGAACAAGAGGGTAAAGATAGCAACCCACACTTAACAAAATATACTGACAACAACAATAAGTATCTTGGTAATGATGATAAAGGTTATGGCAAGGAATGGAACGAAAAATATCAATTAGATTTAATTGGTAGAGATTATTGTAGAGATAGGTCTATTGCTTGTACTGAAAAAGAGTATATGTTTTTAATAGATTGGAAAAACCAAAAATCACAATTTGTTCTTGCACATCATAAGTGGATTAAATCTATTTTAGACCAGATGAAAGAAATTAAAGTCGGTCTAAAAGGTTATAAATATTTAGACGAGGCGATTGAACTTGCAACCGAACTTGGTTTAAATATTGATGAGGCTGAAATTATTAGAACTAATAGTACAGGCTTAACTATCTACAATCCTAAAAATCTAGCTGATAGAATAAAAGGAATGAAGAATAAGCGAGAGAAAACAAGGGAGGAAAAAATAGCTGAAAGATTGCTATATGAAAAACAACAAAGTGTAAATTAACACTTGACAGACCTATCCTATTAATGATAGGATAGGTCATTAATTAGAAAGGAATAAATATGAAATACTTTAGTTGGTTTATGAAATCGAGAAACAAGTTTGCTACTTGTAGAGGTGTTGATGAACACGAATATTATGACGAGTATAGTGGACAATTCAAAACATTTAAATCAAGACAATGGACAGATCAAAAAGGTTTTCCTTGTTATAACTTTTGGGATGTTGATAGTGAACACCCAAGAACTGCAGTTAATTATTCTGTGAGGAAAGCATGAACGATTATAACTGGTGTCATGGTCCAAACTGCCATACTAATCACACTCAATCAAGAATAAGAGGGTCCGGCGATAATAAAGTATTAAGAACTATTAAGATTAAACACGACAGCAATTATAGAAGTCATGAGCGATATA
>VTLG01013977.1_pt1 | contig 47973 bp, 55 predicted proteins | sample 4694571 | NCBI WGS metagenome assembly VTLG01 (sample SAMN12604809, study PRJNA352737) | marine metagenome | biome: ENVO:00000447; feature: ENVO:00000209|ENVO:00000569|ENVO:01000036; material: ENVO:00002151; isolation source: viral sequences binned using virsorter ... | reverse complement strand
CAGTCAATTCTAACGCACAAATAGGTGCAGAGAATAGACAAGCCGTAATGAGTGTTGAGCAGACTGAAGAAGTTACTGCAGGTAGAGACGTTGTACAAACTGAAATTATAAAAGAAGTAGAGACAGGCAAAGTGGAAAACTTAGATATTATAAATACTAACATACCTCCTTGGGTAATGTTACTTCTAATACTTGGTTGGTTATTACCAACTCCAACAGAAATAGCTAGAGGTTTTATGAATTTTGTACTTACGTTATTTGGAAGAAAAGATAATCCAAAGTACGAAAGATATAAAACATGAGAAACTATAAAAGTGAGTACAAAAAGTATCAAGGTACATCTACACAAAAAAAGAACAGAGCTTCACGTAATGCAGCTCGCAGTACGTTAAAGAAAGTAGGAGTAGTAAAAAAAGGCGATGGCAAGGACGTAAACCATCGTAATGGTAATCCCAGAGACAATAGGACAAAGAACCTGTCAGTTACAACTAAACGTGCTAACAGATCTTTTCCTAGAAATAGTAGAGCAGGGAAGAAGTAATGGCTGAGAAAAAAGGTTCTATGAAAGGCCACAGCATAAAAGGCGGTCACAAGCGTCCTACTAAAAAGGGTGCAGGTATGACAGCCAAAGGTGTGGCTAAGTATCGTAGAGATAATCCTGGCTCTAAGTTAAAAACTGCCGTTACTGGCAAAGTAAAACCAGGCAGCAAAGCTGCAAAGAGACGTAAGTCTTTCTGCGCTAGATCTGCAGGACAAATGAAAAAATTTCCAAAAGCAGCTAAAGATCCTAATTCAAGATTAAGACAAGCTCGCAAAAGATGGAAGTGTTAGATATAAGGAATTAAAAATGAATACAACAACTATAGCTGTCACTATGGCAGCAGCAATGGGTTTGCTCACGATAATGGCAACTAAAGCAGCATCTATGGATTTTTCTGTCGCAGGGCAAACATTGTCTATCGGTGCAGACTCTGATCTTAATTACACTACTGGTGTAGAAGAATGGGAGTGGGAACTAACTCCATCAGCAGGAATAACTGCTATGGGTATTGGATTAAGTGTAGCTACTGATATTGACATGCTAGAACTAGAAGAAGGAGACATCTTTCAAGGTCTAGACTTTACTGCAAAGTATGAAATACCTAGCACCTATATCAATCTATATACTGAAATATCTACAGACTCTGATTTAGAGTTTGGTGATGTAACAGTAGGAGCTATGGTTAGTTTTTAATGTGGATAGCGTTTATGCTCCTCTGTAGTACACCTGAAGCATTGTCTTGTGAAGTTATGGCAAAGACAGCAGCGACATTTCCTACAGAGGAAGCATGTGCTCAAGAGGCAATGCTAGTGGCTAGGTATTTTCAAGATAAAGGATACCTAGCAATACCAGAATGTCAAGAAATTAGAATGGGAGTTTCATTATGAAAATAGTTAAATGGTTTGGAAGATATTTAAAAAGAATAATGTGTGCATTATTAAACCTTAAATGTGGTGAAAATTGTAACTGCAAAGCATAGTAACATGGCTTTATCAAAACAAAATAAAACTAAAGTTAAGAAAGTAATTAAAGGTTTAAACAAAGCCTCTAAATTACATGCAGGTCAAGCAAAGACTTTAAAAAAAGTAAGTGGAATGTCTAAGGGTGGTAGTACGGTCAACAAAGCAGGTAACTATACCAAACCTGGGATGCGCAAGAGTTTATTCAACTCAATCAAAGCTGGAAGTTCGGGCGGTGGCGCAGGCCAATGGTCAGCCCGAAAAGCTCAGATGTTGGCTAAACAGTACAAAGCAAAAGGCGGAGGCTACAAGTAGTGAAGGCTCCTCAAAAGTCCCTAAAAAACTGGACAAAACAAAAGTGGCGTACAAAGAGTGGCAAGCCTAGTTCTAAGACTGGTGAACGTTATCTACCTTCTGCGGCTATTAAGTCTCTTAGCAGCAGTGAGTATGCCGCTACAACCAGAGCTAAACGAAAAGGCAAGGCGGCAGGTAAGCAGCATGTGGCTCAACCTAAAAAGATCGCAAAGAAAACCAGAGCCTTTAGGAAGTAAATGCCATTTTTAACTAGTAGCATACCCTACTTCAAAGCATGGGTACGTAGAGAATACACAAAAAATTTGGAAGAGTATCATGGCGAGTTCTTACATTGCATGGTCATTGGTGTTACTACTATGCCAAACAGGACTCTTAGCTTTCAAGTTATTTTTACAGGCTGCGAGTCTGATCATGATGATAGCCCCAATATACATGGTGGTGCGATGTGGGCTAGATTACCTCTTGTAGCACTTGTGGCAGATACCCCCTTTGAGGAATGGCCTACAGAGTTACCACCATACTTAGCACAACCCTGGGATTGTATGTCGCATACACACTCAGTATATAAACTAGAAAGAGCTTCACCTGCTCCTTGGATAGCCAAAGTAGATGGTGAGTTCTATCCTGCAAAGTACTACTTTACAGTAGACTACACTGACAACGAAGTAGCAGATGATCCTGCTCAACACAAGCAGTCACACGTTTTAGAGTTGTTAGATGCAGGAGAATACACAGGTAACATAGTTGCGTTGCCCAATAACAGAGTGAGAGTAACTCACCCAGCTTGGTTTGAAACTGGAGAAGGTGCGCCAGACTTTAGACCTAACCAACATATTTATAACTCGAAAGAAAACGTAGACTATGTATGGGATACGCAACGGGTGTTTAACAATTTATATAGTGAGGAAAAATAATGATGAAGAAAAAAGGCTACGCTAAGGGTGGCATGAAGAAAAAAGGTTATGCAGCAGGTGGAGCAGCAAAACCAGATTTCCTAGATATTGATAAAGATGGTAATAAAACTGAGTCCATGAAGTCTGCAGCAGCCGATAAAAAAGGTATGAAAAAAGGTGGTATGGCTAAAAAAGGTATGGCTAAAGGCGGTGCTAATATGAAAAAGAAAGGCATGGCTAAGGGTGGCATGAAGAAAAAAGCCTACACTAAAGGTGGTAAGGTTGCTATGTACAACGTAGGTGGAATGGTTAAATCTTCTGGTCCTATGAATACTGGTATTAAAAAAGCCCCTAACACTTATAAATAGGAAGATACAATGGCTGTAACATTACGTAAATATTTAAATAACCAACTTAAAGCAAAAGGTTTAACTGTTAAAGAAGCTCAAAAGAACGCAGGTAAATATAAAAGTATTTCTGCAGCCAAAAAAGCAGGGTCACTTTACTATACAAACAAAAATGGTAAAGTAATGGCTGCTGTATATGCAGAAGATCTTAAAAAACCACTTAAACCTAATGAACCTCCTGTAGCTAAACCAAGTGAATTAACTATAAAAAAAGTTACAGTTACAAAACTACCCCCTAAAGGACCAGTTATTGGAAGAAGTCTTGGAGAGCGAGAGGATATATCTAAAATTAAAAAGGTTGTTGAAAAAGCTTTAGCATCGCCAAAAGCTACTAAGTTTGACAAGTGGTATAAAAAGAATAAAAGTAAGTATAAAACTAAAGCAAAAGCTATGGAAGCTTATAAAAAGGGTCCAGGTAGAACAGAAAGCACTAGGTACGGAAACTCTAAAGGTAGCTTACAAAAAAAGTTAAAAAGTAATTAAAGTATAATAACTATAAGTGGTCAACCCACACAAATCTAATCTATTAAAGTGGTAAAACCACGAAAGGAATATAATTATGACAACAACTACTTTTACAAAAGGTATTGAAGAGTACGAAGATAACGTAACCTTTGGTACAGGAATTACAGGCACTGGTTTAGTACACTCATTTGGAACACGTAAGATCCAAACATTTGTAGGAAGCCTTGCCGCAACAGATACAAGCACAGCTTATGCTGACGGTGACGTTCTAGTAGAGCTAGGTGCTCTAGATACATCTTCACCCTCAAGCATTGTAACACCATCTAAGTTCTTTATTCACAGAGCTTTAATAGGTATTACAACTGCTGCAGGTGAAACACTTGTAGGTGGTCTATCTCTTAGTGCTACTTCAGGTACAGCTACTAACTCTGCTGTTTCTTCAGGAACAGAGATTGTAGGTGCAGGAGTAACATCATTTAACGAACAGTTAAGTGCAACACAGTCAATCACTGAGGTTGATGTAAACTTTAATAATACAGCAGGTAACTACCACATATTTGTACCTAATATTACTGCTGCTATCGCAAGTAAAAACTTGTACGCATTTGCTACTACTACGTTAAATGCTGACGCTACTGCAGGACGATTTACTGTTGAGCTAGAATACTCAGTATATTAAGGGAGATAATAAATGTCAACTTCCGTAGGCACATTCCAACCTAATACGTTACAATGGAGTGTACAAACAAAACAAACCGTAGATAATACAGCAGCTAACACAAAACATTTTACCTGCACTGGTTTTAAAGTTGTACACCTTCACGCTGACCAAGAGTTTCTAATTAACTTTGGCACTGCAGAAGCAAACTGTGGTGCTAACGATTTAGAATTAGAAGCAGGTAATTACACTATTGCAATACCTGACGCTATTGGTGATACTGTTATAATGAATATCTTAGCAGCAACCAGTGATAACGTAACTATTAAAGTAGTACTTTCATAAAAAGTAACAACCCTGCTAAAACATAGTGGGGTTGTATTAACATAGAAAGGTTAATATGAAACTTAAAGGCACTAAAGTATTATCAGATAAAAATAAAGTAATTGCTGAAAATATTAATGGTGATTGGGTATCTAAAGATGACTCTGTTTCTATCTTTACTATTTTAGACTTTGTTAAAGATGCTGAAGTAGAAGAAACAGAGATGGTTCGTGCTCGTAACGAAAAGGGTCACTACATAGCTGATGACCCCGATACTCCAGAGAACGAAGCTTGGACAACTAAGATTGTAAAAAAAGTTACAGGAAAGTCATAACGGCATAGTTAGTTCTTTAATAATACTAGGAGTACTTTGGGAGGAGGCTCGTGGACCCAGTTACAATAATCGGTGGAGCTACCGTAGCGTTCAATGCGTTGAAGAAAGGTTTCCAATTCGGAAAAGATCTTCAAGAAATGGGTGGTCAACTAAATCAGTGGGCTAGCAGCATGAGCGACCTATCCTACTTAGAGCAGAAAAATAAAAACCCCCCTTGGTGGAAAGCTATGGGAGGTTCTGTTGAAGCAGAAGCTTTAGAAATATTTACTGCTAAAAAGAAAGCCGAAGCAATGAGGCAGGAATTAAAAGACTGGATCAGTTTTACGTATGGTCCATCTGTCTGGGATGAACTGGTAGCAACTGAAGGTAGAATACGTAAACAAAAGAAAGACCAAGAGTACCGTAAAGCAGAAATGATTGAAACAATAATTACTTGGGCAATATCAGGTGTTATTATTTTAACAGGTGCAGGTGCTCTAGGTTTTATAATTTATATGGTGGCATAATGGCAAGAAACTTAACAGAAAAACAACAGAAGTTCTTAGACGTACTGTTTGAAGAAGCTGGAGGTAATCTAGTTACAGCTAGAAAACTTGCAGGTTATGCAGATGGCGTATCTTCAAAAGCAATTGCAGAGTCTTTATCCGAAGAGATTGCAGAACTAACTAAAAGGTTTATTAGTTCGTCAGCTGTAAAAGCTGCATACTCAATGTTTGAGGTTATGAACAATCCTACAGACTTAGGTAATAAAGAAAAGATGGCAGCAGCAAAAGATGTTTTAGACCGTAGTGGTTTTATTAAAACAGAAAAAGTAGAAGTATCTGCAGCTAATCCATTATTTATTTTACCGCAGAAAGCTGATGAAAACGAATAAAACTTGGAAGTTACCTAAACCTATAGCGGTAGACGGTGAATATGAGTGGCAACCAGTTGTAAGAGTTGGAACTCACGTACCATTTGGTTATAGACAAGACCCTGACGATTGTGATATACTACTACCAATCCCAGAAGAACTAGAGTTGTTTGAAAAAGCTAAAAAGTTTATAAAACAATATAGTTACAGAGAAGTAGCAGCTTGGCTTAGTACACAGTCTGAAAGATATATCTCTCATGTAGGTTTATATAAAAGGGTAAAAATTGAGCAACAACGTAAGAACGAAGCTTCAACTCAACGCTACCTTGCCAAAAGGTACAAAGAAGCGTTACAAAAAGCGGAAAAACTCGAAACCCAAAGACTTGGTTATAGAGAAAGAGTTAGCTCCAGCTCAACCGAAGCCTGAAGAAATAGACTTTGAAAAAGCTAGAGAAATTATTTTTGAACCTAATCCTGGTCCTCAAACTAGTTTTTTAGCGGCAACAGAACAGGAAGTTTTATACGGAGGAGCAGCAGGTGGCGGTAAGTCTTATGCGATGGTTGCAGACCCAGTGCGGTACTTGGGGAATACAAATGCACGAATGCTACTTGTTCGTAGGAGTACAGAAGAGCTTAGAGAGCTTATATCAGTAAGTAAACAACTTTATCCCAAAGCTATTCCTGGAATAAAGTTTATGGAAAGAGATAAAACTTGGGTAGCTCCATCAGGTGCTACATTGTGGATGTCCTACCTCGACAGAGAGGATGACGTTATGAGATACCAAGGTCAAGCCTTTAACTGGATTGGCTTTGACGAACTTACACAATGGCCTTCACCTTACGCATGGAATTATATGAGATCACGTCTCCGTACAACAAGGGCTTCAGGTTTGCCACTGTATATGAGAGCGACTAGCAACCCTGGCGGTCCAGGACATCAGTGGGTAAAGAGGACGTTTATTGATCCTCAAGTACCTGATAATTCGTTTGATGCTACTGATGAAAACGGAGAAGTGATAAAGTGGCCTAAAGGTCATAGTCGGGAGGGTGAGCCTCTGTTTAAACGTAAGTTCATCCCTGCCACCCTCTTCGACAATCCGTATCTGTCAGACGATGGTTTATATGAAGCTAATCTTCTTTCGTTACCTGAACATCAACGTAGACAACTACTTGAAGGTGATTGGGATGTAAACGAGGGTGCAGCTTTTCCTGAGTTTAATAGGAAAACACATGTAGTAGATCCTTATGATATACCTTCTAATTGGATTAAGTTTAGAGCTTGTGACTATGGCTATGGTTCTCATACTGGTGTCCTTTGGTTTACTGTCGTTCCTGGTTCTGAACAACTTGTAGTATATAGGGAACTATATGTATCAAAGGTCACAGCTACTGACCTAGCTGATATGATATTAGAAATAGAAAACGAATCGGGTGAAAACATGCGTTACGGAGTTCTTGACTCATCCCTTTGGCACAAACGTGGAGATACTGGTCCGAGTCTAGCAGAACAAATGATTTTAAAAGGTTGTCGTTGGAGACCTTCAGATAGATCAAAAGGTTCTCGTGTAGCAGGTAAAAACGAAGTACACAGAAGACTGCAGGTAGATGAGTTTACAGAAGAACCTAGATTAGTATTTTTTAGCAGTTGTACAAATACTATATCTCAAATACCAGGTTTACCTCTTGATAAAAATAATCCAGAAGATGTAAACACACACTCAGAAGACCACTTGTATGACGCATTAAGATATGGTATAATGACTAGGCCACGAAGTAATATATTTGACTTTGATCCTGCTGCACAACGCACAGGTTTTCAAGCATCAGATCCCACATTTGGATACTAAGGAAATAAAATGGCAGAAGAAGATTTTGAAGAAATGATTATGGATATGGAAGAAACATCTACAATAGAGGATGTTTCTAAAGAAGATTATTCAGATCCACTTACAGGTCACATTGTTCAGTTTGTAAAAGATAAATATACTAAATCCGAAACAGCTAGACAATTAGATGAAGAACGTTGGATTCAAGCATATAGAAACTACCGTGGTTTATATGGACCTAATGTACAATTTACTTCATCAGAAAAATCTCGTGTATTTGTAAAAGTAACTAAAACAAAAGTTCTTGCAGCTTATGGTCAAATAGCAGAAGTATTATTTGGTGGTAATAGATTTCCAATTAGTATTGATCCTACAACTTTACCAGACGGTGTAGAAGATACTGTTAGCTTTGAAACTAATCCTGAAATAAGAAAATCAGTTGATGCAAAAATGGCTGAGTTACTTCCAGGAGAAACGTTACCTGAGTTTAGAGAAAGACTAGGTGTATTATCTGGTGTATTAGAGCCTGTTATTGATGATGTAAAATCAGGTGCAGCTAAAACTCCATCAGCTGTACAATTTCATCCTGCAGAAATTGCAGCTAAAAAGATGGAAAAAAAGATACATGATCAATTAGAAGAATCTCATGCAAAGAAACATTTACGTTCTGCTGCTTTTGAAGCGGCACTTTTTGGCACAGGGATTATGAAAGGTCCGTTTGCTGTAGATAAAGAATATCCAAACTGGGATGAAGAGGGTAACTACTCTCCGATGTTTAAAACAATCCCACAAACTACATCTGTATCTATTTGGAACTTTTATCCAGATCCTGATGCAGCTACTATGGAAGAGGCAGAGTACGTTATAGAAAGACATAAGATGTCACGTTCTCAAGTACGTGGTTTAAAAAATCGTCCATACTTCCGTGAGAATGCCGTAGACAATGCTCTAAGGCTTGGTGAAAGCTATCGCAAACAGTGGTGGGAACACATCATGGAAGACAACTCAGAGGAAGATAGAGCTGATCGTTTTGAAGTTCTAGAGTTCTGGGGTTTTGTGGACAGAGAAGTAATAGAAGATCAAGGGGTAGACATCCCTAAAGATCTAGAAGATGCAGATCAGCTAAGTGTAAATATCTGGATTTGTAATGGGCAAGTATTAAGACTTGTGATGAACCCATTTACTCCAGCTTATATACCTTATTTTGCAGCTCCTTATGAGATGAATCCATACAGTATTTTTGGCGTAGGTATTGCTGAGAATATGGATGATACTCAAACACTAATGAATGGCTTTATGCGAATGGCAGTAGATAACGCAGCATTGTCTGGTAATCTATTGATTGAGGTAGACGAGACTAATCTCGTCCCAGGGCAAGACCTCTCCGTGTATCCAGGAAAAGTGTTTAGGAGACAGGGAGGGGCGCCTGGTCAAGCCATCTTTGGAACTAAGTTTCCAAATGTAAGTAACGAGAACATGCAGATGTTCGATAAAGCAAGGGTATTAGCCGATGAATCAACTGGTTTTCCATCTTTCGCACATGGTCAAACAGGCGTATCGGGTGTGGGTCGTACTGCTTCTGGTATTTCCATGCTCATGTCTGCTGCCAACGGCAGTATACGGAATGTAGTTAAAAACATAGATGACTATTTATTAGCACCATTAGGTAAAGCCTTTTTTGGTTTTAACATGCAGTTTGACTTTGATACAGAAATCAAAGGTGATTTGGAGATAAAAGCTCGTGGTACAGAAAGTCTTATGGCTAATGAAGTACGTAGCCAACGCCTCATGCAATTTATGCAAGTCGTATCAAACCCTGCGCTTGCTCCATTCGCACGTATGGACTATATTGTACGTGAAATTGCTAAGTCAATGGATCTTGACCCAGATAAAGTTGGCAACAATATGGCACAAGCTGCGGTCCAAGCTGAGATATTGAAACAATTTAAAGAAGCCAACCCACCACCTGCTCCACCACCAGGTGCTCCACAGCCAAGTACTCCACAGCCAGGAAGCCCACAGCAAGCTCCTGCAGGCGCACAGGTGCAGGATACCCAAGGTAGTGGGGGTGGCACTATAGGAACTGGAACAGCCCCTCAGCCAGGAGAACAGGGCTTCTCAGGTAACACTGGTCCACAACAGGTACAATGAAACTAGTCGTGAACAATACTTTAAAACCTTTTATTAACAATCCAGAGTTGTACAATCCATTTCTGGAAGAAATACAAAGTAGAATAGATAAGGTTCATAAACGACTTGAGCAACTTAACGATATAGAAGAAGTTTATCGTGCTCAAGGTGAGATACGTATGCTCAGATCAATGCTAAGACTTAGGGATGATATTAATGGCTAATACAGAAGAGCAGATGGAAGTCTTTGGTTACACTCCTGAAGGTTTAGATCAGGAAGTTGAAAAATATGCAGGTGAAGCTAAAAAAGATTTTGAAGAAAATAAACTTGAAGAAGAAAGAAGGGCTAATCATCCATTAAACAATGTTCCTCCTTTTCAACGCATAGCAGGTGCTTCTACAGATGATGTAGAAATACCTAATTCAGATTCTGGTGTTCGTACTTTTAAAACTAAATTAGGTACGACTTATAATATCTCTGTAGATAGAATTTCTACTTACGAGGCTGAGAGAAAAAAACTTAAAGAAGATATTATTAATTCATTAAAAGGTATAAAAGGCTATCTTGAAAACCCCTCTTTACCTAGTAAAGAACAGGTGGTAGATTTTGTTAAAAGTGCAGCAATTACAACCTTAGAAGATATTGACAGAATGATGAAAGGTGGGGCTACCTACGGAGATATTTTTGGTTATACTGCAGGTGTAGGTGCTGCATCAACTCCATTTAAAGTTCCTGGTGGGAAAGATTCCCTAAGAATTTTTGGTAGTTTTGGAGCTAAAGATTATAAAAACGAAGCATATTATAAAGCTAGAGAATTAAGAAGAAGAGGCTATACTGCTAAACAAATTGAGGAGATGACAGGTAGATTTACAACGGAAAGTCCTGGAGACTATGTTCAACAACAAGGAATAAAACAAGAGGAAATTTTTAAATTTGAGATACCTGATAAAGGTATTATAATTAAACAAAACGATGGGGTTATAAATTATAAAGAAGCCACTAAAATTAGTCCAATGTTAGTTGGAGATATGATACCAACCCACAAAAAACTTTTTGAACAATATCCTGATTTAAAAAATGTAAAGTTTTATATAGACCCTGATCTAGGTACTGGTGCTCACTTTAATCCTTTTGTAGGACAATTAGATCCTAATACAGGAAAAAGAACAGGAGCAATTGTATTTGGTGCAGATTTTCCTGGGATTAATAACGTTAATAGTCCAGAATTTAGAGAAACTTTTTTCCATGAGTTACAACATGGTACTCAACATCAAGATTTTCTTAAAGGATCTTTAGATCAATTAGGAGGTAATCCTACAGGATATACTCAAACTATTACTGCAAGAAATCCTTATGGAGATGCATATCAAGAAGCAACTATATTAAAAAATTCTAAAGCTGTAAAACTTAAAGATGAGATAATAGATCTTTTTGAAAAAGAATATCTTGAAGTAGGTGCAACTTCTGTTAGTATAAAAACCCCAAGTGCCAAAGTAGCTCAAAAAATGGCAAACTTAATGAGGGATCTTGAAGCACAAAGTTTTAAAACATATCTTCAAACAGCCTCTGAAGTAGAAGCAGGAGCAGTAGGTTTTAGGGCAATATCTACTTCTGGAGCATCTCAAGGAAACGTTGTTTCTGAAATAGCTAAAAGAAAAAAGATACAAACAAAAGAAGAATTTCGTAGAACAGATAAAAATAGTTATAACCCTAGACCTGACAGCAGAATTGAAAAAATATTTAAAAAAATTACTTCTCAGTTTAAAAAAATGGATGAAATTGAGACAATGAGGTATAATGAGGGTGGTGTTAATTTTGCTAAATATGCTCTTGGAATGGATGATAAATTACAAGGTTTTGATACATTTGGGGTAAAAGGAACTTATAATAAAGGAGGTATCTCAATGAGACCAGAACCAAGACCAGAAGCAGAGATAGACGTATCTCCTAGAGCAGAAGCAGGAGATCAATTTTTTGTGAGAGAAGCTGAAAGAAAAAGAGCATTTGAAAAAAAGCCAAAGCTTAGACCATCTATGGATAAATCATTTCCTGATGTTAAGCCAAAACCTAGGCCAGGCTCTGAAATGAGAACTGATGTAGTATCAGAAGAATATGAAATTGATGGTTCTTCATATGACATACCTGTGCTTATATTTAAAAGTGGCGAAAAGATTGCTTTTGGAAAAGTCCTTCAGAATATAGTTGAAAAAGGAGGATCAGAAGAAACCAATATTTTAGCCCAAGAAGATGATGGGACTATGCCTGGAATAGATAATTTGTCTGACAGAGTAAAAAAATTTATTAGGCAAAATAACCCTACAAGAGAAGAATTTGAAACTTATTGGTATAATCCACGAGTAAATAAAGGTGGACTGATAGGCGAACAAATGCAGATGGCTTTTATGATGAATGAAGGTGGTTTAACAGATGATGGTATGAATACAGATCCAGTATCAGGTAATGAAGTTCCGTCAGGTTCTATGGCAGAAGAAGTACGAGATAATATTCCTGCACAGTTATCTGAAGGTGAGTACGTAGTTCCTGCTGACGTTGTAAGATATTATGGTGTAAAGTTCTTTGAAGATCTACGAGATGAAGCTAAACGTGGACTAGCTGATATGGAAGCTAATGGTCGTATAGGTGGTGAGCCTGTACCTGCAAGTGGTCCAGTAAATAATGAAGAGTTATCTCCACAAGAGATGCAAGCTATACAAGAGATGATGGGTATGGCTGAAGGTGGTGATGTACAGAATCCTTATATGCAACAACAGTTATTGTATAGTCAACCTAGACCTGCTCCTATAGATGATCAAAAAAATACAGTTGTAGGTATCACTAACCCTGCACAAAATCAAATGCCAGTTCAAAATATGTCTAGCGGTGGTCAGGTGCAAGGATATCAAAACTCTAGTGTTGTTACTAATCCAAATACTCCTACTAGTCTTAATCAAGGACTTGAGCAAAATTTCCTTCAACAAGGTCAACAAGCTGTAAATAGAGGCTTTGCAGGTTTTCCTTTAGGTGCTACAATTTTTCCATCTGAAAAAACTGGTCAAACAGCATTAGGTCCAGTTGGAACTCAAGTGGCTACAACTGGAGCTATTGATACAGCAATTGCAGGAACTGCAGGTACAGATACTTCAATGCTAACTACTGTAACTCTTTATGGACCTAATGGTGATGTAATTGTATTAACTTTACCAACAGATCAGGCTAGATATGATGAACTTATTGCTCAAGGTTATTCCACAACACCTCCTGTAGCAGGTGAGCCAGTTGTAAAAGGTGGTGGTGATGATGGTGGAGATGATGACAAAGTAACAACAGATCCAAATTCTTGGATGGATAAGTTTAGTTATGATGACTTCGGTAAACTAGGTAATGAAACATCTGACATGCTTAAAAAGGCTCCTGTTGGAGGTGCAATAGGTGCATTTATAAATGGTAATAGAGCTGCCCAAACTGCTGCCAATATTATTATTATGAAAGCTAATGGTGAAAATACAACAGAACTAGAAAAAGAATGGAAAAAGTTTGTTGATAGTGATTTAGTTCTTAAAAATCTACCAAAAGAACTTATTAATGGTGATAGGTTTGCTAGAGATATTGTTTTAAATAATCCTGGTGAAGATATAGGTCTTACACAAGATGCAAAAGATATATTTGGTAATGATATATTTGAAAATGATAATGATTTTAATAACTTTATGCAAGAAACTGCACCTCCAGGAATGACATTTAATCCTAACATAACATCTACAACAACAAATAATGCAGGTGAAACTGTAACAGTTCAGGGTGGTTATACTAGAGAGGGATCTGCAGCACCTACATCCTCGCCTAGACCTCCTGCAAGACCTCCAAATATATCAGGTGGTAGTAGTTCTGGAAGCAGTAGTGGTTCTAGTAGTTCACCTTCAAGTAATATTGTTACTGGATCAGACTTAGACAAATATGTAGGTGAAGAGGATCAATTTGAAAGTATAGGTGCCACTACAGATAAGTATTCAACTGCAGGTGAAGAAGATGCATTTGAAAGTATAGGTGTTACTACATCATCAACTAACAACCCATTTAGTAATCCAAATTTTGCAAACAAAGGCGGATTAATGACTACACCAAAAAAGAAGAAGAAACGTCAACCTAAGAAAGGTGGACTTGCAGGTAGAAAATAATAAGGCTACTCAGCTTCGGCTGACCCCAACATAAAAAGGAGAAAAATATGCCTGAATTAGCAGAAGTAGAAACACAAAAAACAGCAGGATTTGTTGACAGAGGTTACAACTACGAAAAAAAACGTAGCCGTATGGAGGCAGAAGAAGAGGAGATTCGTAAACTTGAAGCTGAACAACGTGGAGAAGAAGGAACAAACGAAGAACAGCAATCAAAAGAAAAAGCTCCCGAAGAGAAAAAGGCCGATACAGAAGCTGAAGAAGAAACGCTATCTGCTGAAGAAAAATCGTTTAAAAAACGTTATGGCGATTTAAGACGACATATGCAAGAAAAAGAAAAGGAGTGGGACGATAAGTTCAAAGCCTTTGAGAAACGATTAGAAAAAGAATCTATTGTACCACCTAAGTCTGATGAAGATATAGAAGAATGGTCTAAAGAGTATCCAGACGTAGCAGGTATTGTAGAAACTATTGCTGCTAAAAAAGCTCAAGAGATGTTTAGTAAAGCTGAAGCTCGTATGCAAGAGTTTGATAAGATTCAAACAGAAGCTGAAAGAACTAAAGCTGAAACTATGATACGTAAATCACATGATGATTTTGATGATTTACGTGCATCTGATGAGTTTCATAGTTGGGTTGATGAACAACCTAAGTGGGTACAAGATGCACTGTATGAAAACTCAGATGATCCAGCTTCTGTAGTTCGTGTTATAGATCTTTACAAAGTAGATAAAGGTCTTACTAAGAGTGCAAAAAAAGCAAAAGCTAAAGATGCAGCTTCTACTGTAACTAAACGTACTAAGACACAAGTAGATGTAGAAGATGCAAATGACGTAATTCGTGAGTCAGAAGTCGCAAAAATGTCCGATAAGGAGTTTGAAGAGAAAGCTGACACTATTAACAAAGCTATCCGTTCGGGTAAATTTGTTTACGATGTATCTGGCAAAGCTAGATAAAACTGTTGACAAATCAATTTTCAGCAGTATAACTATAGGTATATTGACAAAAGCCTCATTTTGACTACCTTTTGTCATACCTAAATTCATAAAAAGTCTAAACTAAGAAGAACTACCTGGACAAGTATAGGCCCAGTGGTATTCGGTAGCGCAACCTAATACTAACTGCACCCTAGAAAACGTACAGCCCCTTTTAGATGTTTAAGCTTAATTCAAGCCAAATATCAGGAGGATTTTATCATGGCTTTTACAACCGCATCGGGTTACGGTAATTTACCTAACGGTAATTTTAGTTCCGTAATCTACTCCAAGAAAGTGCAACTTGCATTCCGCAAAAGCACTGTCGTAGGAGACATAACTAACTCTGATTACTTTGGGGAGATTGCTGCCCAAGGTGATACAGTTAAAATCATCAAAGAACCTGAAATTTCAGTCTCGTCTTATGCGAGGGGAACTCAGGTAAATGCACAAGATCTTGACGATGAGGATTTTTCTCTAGTCGTTGATAAGGCTAACTACTATGCCTTTAAAATTGACGATATTGAGGAAGCTCATTCACACGTTAACTTTATGGATCTTGCTACCAACCGTGCAGCATATCGTTTAGCTGATCAGCATGACCAAGAAGTTCTTGGCTATCTATCAGGTTTTAAACAGTCTGCTCTACACTCAGTTGCAGGTACAGCGAATGACGTAGTAAACGGAACTAAAGCTGTATCAACAGCAGGTTCTGACGAACTGCTTTCAAGCATGAAGTTGATCAAAAGTTCATTTGGTAATATTACAACATCGTCTGCAGGGGATCACTCAATCCCAATAACTGCACGTATGCCAGGTGCTACTTCTTTACCAACAGCTACAGTTTCACCTGCGATGGTTGTATCCAGAATGAAACGATTGCTTGATCAGCAACAAGTTGATTCACAAGGCAGGTGGCTTGTAATTGACCCTGTGTTCATGGAAATACTTTCCGATGAGGATTCACGTTTCATGAATGGAGACTACGGTGAGTCTGGTGGACTACGTAACGGTCTTGTAATCAACAACTTTCACGGCTTTCGTTTGTACGTGTCATCAAACCTACCTGCTGTAGGTACTGGTGCAGGTACATCAGGAACAGCAAACCAAAATTCAAACTTTGGTGTGATTGTTGGTGGACATGATTCTGCTGTCGCAACTGCAGAGCAGATCAGTAAAACTGAAACATATCGTGATCCTGACAGCTTTGCTGACATTGTTCGTGGTATGCACTTATACGGCAGAAAAATACTAAGGCCAGAAGCCTTGGTTACTGCTAAATACAACGCAGCGTAAGGGAGGATATAACTTATGGCTACTTTTGATATGACTTCCTCAGCTACTGTAGGTGTTGATTCTAACAGCATTGCAGCAGCTACCTCACGTTATCAAGCAATGGGAATGTACATGCGTGAAGCACGTTTGGACATTGCCAAAATGGTAGAAGACGGATACTCCTGTACCAATGGGGATATCTTTCAGCTTCTAGAAATTCCTGCTAATACATTAGTGTTGTTTGCAGGTGCTGAAGTTGAGACTGCTTTTAACGGCACATCTCCAACTGTGGATATTGATTTTGCAGCAGGTGATGATATTGTTGATGGTGGTGACGTTTCCTCTGCAGGTTTTTTAGCAAGTGGTACAAACGGTCAATCTATGGTTGTTAATACTGCTGCTGCAGATACGTTTACTGCACACGTAACAACTACAGACACAATTGACGTTAAGTTAATTGCTTCTTCTGCAGATGTTACATCTGGTATCCTACGTGTTGTTGCATGTTGCATTGACACAGGTGCTAGAGGTGGACGTGCTCCAACTGAAGTAGATCGTGATCTACTAGCATAAAATAACTTTAGGGGCTGGGCAACTGGCCCCTTTAGCTTATCTAAGGAATAAAATATGGCTTTGACATTTCTTTCATTAACTAATGACGTAATTACACGGATGAATGAAGTAACACTTACTTCTACTAATTTTACTAGTGCTAGAGGAGTTCAAGTACAATGTCAAAATGCTGTTAATGAATCTATAAGATATATAAATCAAAGAGAGTTTGGATACTCTTTTAATCATTCACAAAACTCTTCTACCTTAACTCCAGGTGTTTGTAGATATACTGCACCAACAGATGCAAAGTCAATAGACTATGCTACAGCTAGAATTAAAAAAGATAGTGATCTCAATGCTGCAGGAAATAATCTAACAGTTCTTAACTATAATGAGTATATAGAAAAAGGTTATCCTAATGAAGAAGATCAAGTTAAAACAACAACCGTCAATGCAACAGATGGTTTATCTGCATCTGTAACAACAATAACTGTAGCTTCTACAACAGACTTTAGTTCAACAGGAACTCTGTACATAGGTGGAGAACAAATAACTTATACAGGTATATCAGGTAATGATTTTACAGGATGCACTAGAGGTGCAAATAGCACTACAGCAGCAGTAATAGCTAATAGCACTACGGTAACACAGTTTGATGGTGGTGGTGTACCTAGAAACATAGTTAGAACTCCAGATAATAATTATTTACTATACCCTTATCCAGATAAACAATATGCACTTATTTTTGATTATTTTACATTTCCATCTGATTTATCAGCACATGGAGATACTACAAGTATTCCAGATAGATTTGCACCTGTAATTATAGATGGTGCTGCTGCTTTTGTTTACCAGTATCGGGGTGAAACACAACAATATCAGTTAAACTTTGCTAGATTTGAGCAAGGTATTAAAAATATGCAAAGTTTACTCATTAATAAATATGAGTATATAAGATCTACAGTTATTCTTGCTCCTAGAGGTTCTGCTAACTTTATGGGAGGAGTTACTTCCTAATGCCAGATCTATCTCAAGCCCAACCTGCAGCATTTAACTGTGAGGGTGGTTTAGTTTTAAATCGTTCTACTTTTTTAATGCAACCAGGAGAAGCATTAGAGTTAGAAAATTTTGAACCTGACATTGAGGGTGGTTATAGGAGAATAAACGGTTTTCGTAAATACGTTAATCACATAGTACCTCAAACATCTGGCTCTAGTGAAAAAATACTTATGTCTGCTAGTTTTGCTAATAAAGTAGTAGCTGCTAGAGGTGAAAAAATATTTAGTTCTGCTTCTACTGAACTTGCAACTAAAATATCTGCTTCAACTGGTATGACAGGATCTGGAACTATTACCGTAGACTCTACTACAGGATTTTCTTCTAGTGGAACACTGCAGATAAATGATGAAATATTTACGTACACTGGAGTTACCTCTACTACCTTTACTGGTGTAACTCGTGCTGCTTCAAGTACTACTGCAGCGGCACATGTTCTTGATGATGTAGTTTCAGAGTCTTGGACTGAAAGAGATACTGGAAGAACAAGTGCAGGTAAGTATGATTTTGAACGGTATAACTTTGACGGCAACGAAAAAATTATAGTTGTTGACGGTACAAACGCACCTACTATATTTAATTCCTCTATGTCTGCAACAGATGTTAGTGAAAGTACTGTAGCAGGTTCTACAATAGTTGTAGCTTTTAAAAACCATATGTTTTACGCAGGTAAGTCTACTACACCACAGACGTTGGTATTTAGTGAACCTTTTGACGAAGATGGTTTTCAGTCAGGTGACGGTGCAGGAACTATTAAAGTAGACGATAACATTGTTGGTCTAAAGGTATTTAGGGATTCTTTATTTATATTTTGTGAAAACAGAATATTTAAAATGACAGGATCTACTCTTAGTGACTTTGCTATACAACCAGTTACTAGAGATATTGGTTGTGTGAATAAAGACACGATACAGGAATTTGCAGGTGACTTACTATTCCTTGGTCCTGATGGACTTAGGACTGTTGCTGCTACTGCAAGAATTGGTGATACAGCTCTTGGTGCTATTACACAAAACGTTCAGTCTATATTTGATGCTAATATTAAAGACTCAACAGTATTTGAAAGTGTAGTTATACCAGATAAAACACAGTATAGAATATTTTTTTCAAAAGCAGGTCAAGGTGCTAATTTAACAAAAGGTATTGTTTGTGTTAGAAGAGCAGATAAATTTGAGTTTTCTGAAATACGTGGGGTAAAGCCATCAACTACCGATACTCTAGTTGTAGATGGTAACGTTATAGTATTACATGGTGATTTTTCAGGGTATATTCACAGACAAGAAAAAGGTAACACTTTTGATGGTACAGCAATACTAGCTAGATATAGAAGCCCCGATTTAAGTTTTGGAGACACTGGTGTTAGAAAACACATGCAAAGAGTTATCCTTAACTATAAACCTGAATCAGCAATAGATGCAGATTTATTTGTTCGTTATGACAATGAAGCTTCAGACTCTGCAAGACCTGCAGCATATGCTTTAGACAGTTCTCAGGTTGCAGCACAGTTTGGATCTGCAACTTTTAGTACATCGGGTAGTGCTGTACAGTTTGTTTTTGGTGGTCCTTCACAGCCACTTGTTAGACAGTCAGTAGAAGGATCTGGTTTTTCTGTAGCATTAAGAATTAATGACGGTGGTGAAACTGCACCATATTCCCTAAAAGGGTTTCAATTAGAATATCAAGTAGGAGCAAGACGTTAGATGGGTAATACATACACGAGACAATCTAGTTTTACAGACGGTGATGTTATTACTGCCGATCTGTTTAACAACGAATATGATCAACTTTTAGCTGCCTTTGCAGCAAGCACAGGACACACTCACGATGGTACTACAGCAGAAGGTGGTCCTATTACTAAACTATTAGGCACAGGTATTACCATTGGTGATGGTACATCAGGCACTGATATTACAGTAACTTTTGATGGTGAAAGTAATGACGGTGAACTTAAATGGATGGAAGACGAAGACTATTTTGAGTTTTCTGATGATATTCTTATTGCCTCTACAGAAAAAATACAGTTTCGTGACACAGCTATTTACATTAACTCTAGCACTGACGGTCAACTTGATCTTGTTGCAGATACAGAAATACAGATTGCTGCTACTACTGTCGATATAAATGGTAACGTAGATGTATCAGGAACACTTACCGTTGCAGGTGCTGTAGATTTTGGTGATGCTGCTTTATCAAATGTGGGTGCAGTACAACTAGATAGTATTGCAGGTGATGCTGACTCTAACACAAGCATAGCCTTTAGTGGGTCTGACGTAATTACAATTACTGCAGGTGGTGAAACACAAGTAACATTTAATAATGGATCAATACTTCCTACAACAGATGATGATGTAGATTTAGGCTCTAGCTCTTTTGAGTTTAAAGATGGTTACTTTGACGGCACACTTCACGCAGATGCAATAAACTTTAACGGTACAGCTATAAGTGCAACTGCTGCTGAACTTAACATTATGGATGGTGTTACCTCTACAACAGCAGAATTAAATATACTTGATGGTGCTACAGTAGTTGTAGGAGAGATTAATGCTCTTGATCTAGGGTCTACAGGTACAGGTACAGCTATTAACTCTAAAGCAGTTGTGTTAGATGCTAACAAAGACTACACTGGTATAAGAAACCTTACACTTACAGGTGATCTCACTATTGGTGGTGATGATCTTACTATGGGTACTAATACTTCAGGACATCTTCTTATTGCAGACGGTACAAACTTTAACCCTACTGGTGTAGGTGATCTATCTGAGATTAGTACAGTTGCTAACGATGACGTGTTTCTTGCTGTAGATACGTCTGGTGGTGGTCTTAAAAAAATTACTCGTAGTACAATAGTTTCTGGTCTTGCTGTTACTGGTGCTGCTATATCTAACGTGGTAGAGGATACTACTCCACAATTAGGTGGTGATCTTGATATGAACGGTCAAGACATTGTTACTACATCAAATGCAGACCTTGAGTTAGCTCCAAATGGAACAGGTCATGTAACTGTGCGAGGTAATACTAATGCAGGTGCAATACAGTTTAACTGCGAAAGCAATAGTCATGGACAAATAGTACAATCTCAACCACACTCTGCTAGTGTTACAAACACTATGTTGTTACCTGCAGGTTCTAGCTCAACCCTAGTATCTAAGGTATCAACAGATACACTAACAAACAAAAGCTTTGGTGACAATGTAAGTTTTGGTGATAACAATATTACTAACGTTGGTGATATTGCTCTAGACTCTATTAGTGCTGATGCTACAGATATTAACGTAGCTGTTACTGATAACTCAGCTACTGCACTTACAATTAAACAAGGGTCAGATGCTTACCTTATAATTGACACAGCTAACAGCAGTGAGTCTGTCTCTATTGGCACAGGTATATCTGGTACAGCTATTACGTTAGGTCACAGTACTTCAGAGGTTACAGTAGCAGACAACCTTACAGTTACAGGTGACTTGACTGTATCGGGTACAACTACAACGGTAAACTCTACTACTGTAAATCTTAATGATCACAACATTGTTCTTGACAGTGGTAACAGTACATCTGCTGTAATTAATGGTGCAGGTATTACAATAGAGGGTGGTAGTGGTGATGACGCTACGTTTACGTACAATACTTCAGGTCCAACGTTTGAGCTAAAACTAGGTTCTAGCCATGAAGATTTACAGGTAGATAAACTTACTGCTAATGGCGGTTTAGTTGCAGATAATATTACTATTGACGGAACAGAGATAGATTTATCATCTGGAGACTTGACAATTGATGTTGAGGGTGATATAATCCTTGACGCAAATGGTGGTGACTTTAAGTTTCAAGATGACGGAACTGAGATACTTAGAATTACTAACTCATCTAGTGACGTAATTATTAGACCTGTTGTAGATGCTAAAGATCTTATCTTTCAACAAAGAGATGGTACAGAAGTAGCTAGGATAGAAGACAATGGTACGTTTAACGTTGTTACAAGTAAATTAGCAATAAACGGAACTGCTGTAACTTCAACAGCAGCAGAGTTAAATATACTTGACGGTGTAACATCTACTGCTGCTGAATTAAATATACTTGACGGTGTGACTTCTACAGCAGCAGAGTTAAACATACTTGATGGTGTTACAGCAACTGCATCAGAACTAAACTTACTAGATGGTGATACTTCTGTTGGTGGTTCAATAACACTGGCAGATGCTGACGGTTTTGTAGTTAATGACGGTGGAACGATGAAAACTATTCCTGCAACAGATGTAAAAACGTATGCTGCAGGTAGTGCTGCCACTAAAGGATTTGCCATTGCTATGGCAATAGTATTTGGATAGAAAGGTAAAAGTAAATGGCAACCCCAAATATAATTAATGTAGCGACTATTACTCCAAAGGTAGCAGTTGGTGCAGTAACAACAAGTAGAGCAGACATCGTTGATGTACCTGCAGAAAACTGTGCAAAGATAAACACGTTAATGATATCAAACATAGATGGTACAAATGCTGCTGACATTACCGTTGAGGTAAGTGTAGATAATGGATCAAACTATGTTAAGATAGCTAACACAATATCTGTACCTGCTGATGCAACTCTAGTTGTTGTAGGTAAAGACAACGGATTTTATTTAGATGAGACAGATCTACTCGCTGTTACAGCTTCTGCTAACAGTGACCTAACATACTTGGTTAGTTACGAACTTCTAGTAGACTAAAGGTAATTAATAATGCCCAGATACAACGGTGGTTTTATAGGCACTGATGGATTAGATGCACCTGATGCACCTACAATAGATTCTGTATCTGCAGGAGGTGCAAGTATTAGTGTATCTTTTACTGCCCCTACTGATACAGGAACATCTGCTATTACAGGGTATGTTGCACAGGCTAGTACAGACGGTACAGCTTACAGTGCAGGTTCTAATACAGGAACATCATCACCTATAACTATTAGTAGCTTAACTAATGGTACAGCTTACACAGCTAAAGTATGGGCTATTAATGCTTACGGTACATCTGCTCCTAGTGGTGCTAGTGATAGTGCAACTCCGATTGCACCAAGAGCAGTCATAGCACTTGGGCAACATGCCAGTAATGGGAATCAAGCAGGTATAGATTTTTTTGATATAAGTAGCACAGGTAACGCTAGTGACTTTGGAGATTTAAGTCAGACTAGGGTTAGTATGGGTTCTGGGGGTGGATCTAGTACCAGAGGTATGTTTGCAGGAGGCACAGGTGGAGCTAGTGTTGGAAATACTATTGACTATGTAACTATAGCTTCTGCAGGTAATGCCACAGATTTTGGTAACTTAATAGAAAATCAAGCAGGATGTTCTTCTTTATCAAATAGCACACGTTTTATAACAGGCGGTGGAGGTACATCACCTTACAATAGAATACAATATGTTACAATAGCAAACACTGGTAATGCGACAGACTTTGGTGACTTAACAAGTCAAAAAGCAGAGTTTTACTCTACAGCAAACTCTACAAGAGGTCTATGGTTTGCAGAAGGTGGTGCAGGTTCTGATGATATTGAGTATGTTACTATAGCTTCCACAGGAAATGCTACCGACTTTGGCAATATGACAGTTTCATGTGAATCTTCTGCTGCACTCGCTTCTAGCACAAGAGCATTACATGGCGGTGGTTCAGGAGATATAAACAACATTGGTTATATTACTATAGCAAGTACAGGTAACGCCACAGACTTTGGTGATCTAACTGTTGGAAGAACTAGAATGGGTGGAACATCAAGTTCTACCAGAGGTGTTTTTTGTGGTGGTATTACCAGTGGTAGTGGTGTTATTGATTACGTAACCATAGCAAGCGTAGGTAACGCTACAGATTTTGGTGACATGACTCAAGAGACTCAATTTACTTCTCCAACATCTGCTGCACATGGAGGGGTTCAGTAATGCCTAACTATAATGGCGTGTGGTCACTCACAACATACTTACAGTATTCTTCACTTGATGGTTGGTCCTTTAGTCCACCACCAGGAAAAGCCTTTTGGCATGGGGGAGCAACAAGTGGTGATAATAGAAGAAACGATATTCAAACAATAACTTTTGCTACTTTAGGTGATGCCACAGATTATGGGGATCTAACAGCCACAAGATTTAAATTATCAGGATGTTCTAACTCAACAAGAGGTCTTTCTATAGGTGGACGTGAAAGTAGTGATGTAAATACGATAGACTATTATGACCTGACTTCTTCTGGTAACGCCTCTGACTTTGGAGATCTTACTGGTGCTGTTCAAGGTCCATCTGCTTTAGCTAACTCTACGAGAGGTGTTCGTGGCGGTGGTGAAACAGGCTCTAAAGTTAATGTAATGGACTACGTTACAATAGGCTCGACAGGCAACGCAACAGATTTTGGAGATTTAACACAAGCACGTATGAATCTTGGTTCTGCTGCTTCTTCTACAAGAGGTTTGTTTGCAGGAGGGGCAACTGGATCGGCCTTTGATATTATAGACTATATAACAATAGGATCAACAGGTAATGCTTTAGACTTTGGTGATCTTACAGTGGCAGGTTATAATATGACAGGATGTTCAAATAGTACTAGAGCTTTGTTTGGGTCTGGAACTAGTAGAACATCTACTATAGACTATGTAACCATAGCCTCAACTGGTAACGCTACAGACTTTGGTGATCCTAGTGTAAGCAGAAATAACGCTACTGGTGCTGCTAGTACAACCAGAGCAGTTTTTGGTGGGTCTGGAAATACAATAGATTATGTAACTATAGCTACTACAGGTAATGCGATAGACTTTGGAGACTTAACTTTCTCTCAACAAGCAAGCGAACAAGTGGGTGCTTGTTCTTCAGCACATGGGGGTGTCATTTAATGTCAACTAGAGACTTCACAGCTAACGTTATATCTGCTACTAAAGTAGTGCCTGATGGTAACTTTAAAGATAGCAAAGCATCAGGTGTGTGGGATATCAATGAAGCACTAGACCTTATCAAAGGTGGTAACTGGCCTAACGTAGCTAATATTAACCCTTCTGCTTTTGTTGATGGTTTGTTTCAGACTACTTTATATACTGGTAATGGTAGTACTCAAAGTATTACTACAGGACTAGATTTATCAAGTTCTAACGAAGGTTTAGTGTGGTTAAAAGAAAGAGGAGACACTGGTAACCATGCTTTGTACGACACAGTAAGAGGTGCAACCTATGGCTTTGAAGGTTCAAATAGCGCAAGTACTTCTGCCGTAGAATCGAATGGATTAACTGCATTTACTTCTACTGGATTTTCTTTAGGTAATAGAGCAGTTACCAACAACAATACTGACACATACGTTTCTTGGACATTTAAATCTAAACCTAAATTTTTTGACATTGTAACGTATAATGGCACAGGAAGTGCTCAAGCTATAGCCCATAATTTAGGTTCAGTTCCTGGTATGATAATAACTAAGGCAACAGGTATTGCCTATAATTGGGGTGTTTTTCATCGCAGTCTTGGTAATACTAAAGCATTAACTCTTGATACTACAGGTGCGGCAGCTACTGGTTCTGAATATTGGAATGACACAGACCCTACCTCAACACACTTTACAGTTAAAAACTCTAACCAAACTGGCGATAGTGGTCAAGGCTATATAGCATACCTGTTCGCACACAACGATGATGACGGAGGCTTTGGTGAACCTGGAGATCAGGACATTATTAAGTGTGATACTTATACTGGTAATGGTAGCTCAACTGGTCCAGTTGTTACTCTTGGGTTTGAGCCACAATTTATAATGCTTAAAAGAACAGATGACACTGAAAATGCTAATTGGTATGTGTTTGACACTATGCGTGGTATTGTAACTGGTGGTGATGATCCATATTTGTATTGGAACACAAATGCTGCAGAAGTTGCAGGAAATGCGATAGAAGTAACATCTACAGGTTTTCAACTAAAAACAAGTTCTTCTGGTTTTAATGGTTCTAGTGCCACCTACGTCTACATGGCAATCAGACGTGGTGGTATGCAAACCCCAACTGCAGCGTCTAGTGTGTTTGCTATTGATACATATGGCGGTACATCTCCTACACCTCCTCTGTTTAACTCTGATTTTCCAACAGATATGGCTTTTTACAAACACAAAGGAAACACAACTGATTTTGTTATTGGTTCAAGACTTACAGGACCAAACTATTTAAAAACAAATGCAAATAGTGCAGAAGCTACATTAACTAATTTCAAGTGGGACTTTCAAAACGGATACTTTGATGCCACAGGAACAATCTCTGACTATGTTTCATGGATGTGGAAAAGAACCAGAGGTTATTTTGACGTTGTGGCATATACAGGCACAGGAAGCGCAAGAACTGTAGCTCATAATCTTGGGGTTGCACCTGAGATGATGTGGATGAAAATGCGAAGCTCTACACAAAATTGGGCTGTATATCATAAAGGTGCAAACGGTGGTACTGATCCAGAAGATTACGCTTTAGAGTTAAACAGCACTTCCGCAGAATTTAATACCGCAACTTATTTTAATGATACTGCACCAACGTCATCAGTTTTTACTGTAGGTACTGGAAATGCAGTAAATAAATCTTCAGAAACCTACATAGCCTACCTTTTCGCTACCGCAGCAGGTGTATCCAAGGTGGGGAGCTATACTGGAACAGGTTCTAGTCAAAACATAGATTGTGGTTTTACAGCAGGAAGTAGTTTTGTTCTTATCAAACGACATGACGGAACAGACAGTTGGTACATTGCAGATAGCCTTAGAGGAATAAGCTCTGGTCAAACTGATAAAATACTTAAATTAAATAGCAATGACGCAGAGTTTACAGAGTCAGATAACAGCGCAGACTATATTGCCCCACACGCATCTGGATTTAATTTACCTGCTAGTAGTCCGTTTAATGGTAGCGGTGATGACTTTATCTTCTATGCTATAGCAGCAATATCATAACATAAAGGATTAAAATGTTAAAAGACTTATCAAAAACTTACAACGAGGATCAGACACAACTGGTCACACAAGACATAGACATTCAGCTACCAATGTCAAAACCTGAATACAAATCTATGTTAGCTAATATCAAAGAACATGCTCCTGCTATACGACAGGCATCAAGCAACTTCTATAAGTCTCACTCACAAATGATGAGTGTAACACTGGACGTTACAGCCATCACACCTATACGTTCTATCAAGCACAGTCTAGCTGAGATAGAGAAAACTAAAGCTGCACTACAAGAGTCCTACTTTAGGATGAAGAAGGATGAAGTAAAACTAAAGAAGCTAGAACGTAAGCTACTGGATGAGACTGATCCACTAGAACAAGAGATGCTAGAGATTAAGATAACAGAGAAGCAAGCACAGGCTGCAAGCTCTCGTGGTTATGTCGAGGGTGCAGTGCGTAAGCTAAACTTCTTTACGAACCAGTACGACAACTTGATGGAAAAGATAGGTAAAGAGGAACTGACGGAAGAGGACTATGAGCTAGAGGAAATCAAGTACCACATTATGACCTGCATGAAGCAAGCACTTAACAGTGCAAGACCACGACAGGGTGTCATTGATGAAGGTAACATGATCTATTTGTTTGACCTTGGTATCAACGCAGCACAGGCACAGGCTGAAGTGTTTGCTTACCTAGAGTGGGAGAACAAGATAATACAAGAGGGTAATGCACCAGAGCATCGCCACACAGTTCAGTGGCTAGAAGCCTGTGCAGATAAGTGGGCGCATTGTCCTGCTGACTTTGCTAATAGTCGTGGCTTTAATTTATTAGATAAAACATCTTTAACAAACACGCCACAGTTGGAGAATAAAACAAAGGAGAAATAAAATGGGAAAAGATAAAAAGACCCCAATAGTTATTAACAACAAAGAATATTTTGCAGAAGACTTAACAGATCAACAAAAGAGTATGTTGAACCATGTACAAGACTTAGACCGTAAATTAAAAAGTGCTAAGTTTAATGTTGATCAACTTAACGTAGGACGAGAGGCATTTATAAGTATGCTATCTAAATCACTAGAGAATGTAAATGAGTGACATCAAACTTACCCCTGACGATCTAGAAGAAATGCTAGACAATGCAGCTAGACGTGGAGCTAAAGAGGCATTGCGTTCTATTGGGTTACTTGATGATGATGCACAAAAAGATATACTAGAGATGCGTAACTTAATAGAGGCGTGGAGAGATACACGTAGGTCTATCTGGTCAACTGTAGTAAAAGTAACCACTGTCGCACTGCTGACGTTTATTGCAGGTGCAGTGTGGATGACAATGGGTAAATAAGGAAGTAAAGTATGGCAGGTGAATTAACAATACAACAAAATACGGATGGTACAGCCACTATTAATTTTGAAGGTGGGGGAAGTCATACTGTAGGTCAAGCAGGAGATAATGTAGCAGATAATGTTGCTGCTTTACAAAGTGCTTATGGAGATAGAGTTGGTAATGTTATATCGTCAGAACTGACAGGTGAAACACAAATATCAAATGCTCAATCTGTTGCAGGTAGCCCTACCAATGCTACTACAACTAATAACATTCCTGCATGGGTAGACCCTAACTATAGTTATGATCCTGCTAATCCACGTAAACCTAACATGCGTGAAATGATGCAATCTATAGGCGGTAAGCCATTAGAAGAAATGACATCTGAAGAATACGCAAAAATAGCTAGTCAAGCGAGTAGTATTCTTTATGGTGTTGTAGGTAGTAACACTGATACACGTGATTGGAACGCAATTACCGCTGCATCTACAGATCCTACTACAGGGAAAATTGATGGAAATAAATGGGTTGCAGCTACACAGATTGCTACATCACAAATGTACGGTGGTACAACTGTAGCTTATCAGGCAGGTGGTTATCAAACAGATGAAGCAGGTAACACTGTTATGGGAGCAGATGGTAAACCTGTATTATTACCTGCAGCTTTGTATGTTGTTGGTGGTAATGGAACTATTTTAACATCTCTTGGCACTAATGCAGATCAAATGGCAATTAATTTGCAAAATTTTGGTGTGCGAGATGCATCTTGGATTGATACTGTAAGCCCAACTATGGGTAATGCACTTGGTAATTATCAATCTGCTTTTGATACATTAAAAGAAACTTACAATCCTTTTGCAGATTATCAAGATTTATTTAATATGGAAGGATTAACTACAGGTGTAGCACCTACAATAAATAACTTTCAAATAACGTCTGGTATGACTCCTGAAGAAAGTACAAAAGTTGTAGAAGAAACTATTAAAGCCCCTCAGTCTGCTGCAGTTGCATCAAACACTAGTGTACCATCGACTGTTTCCCCAGTTTCACAAGCAATTCCTACAACAACTTATACTCCGACAAGTGCTCAAGTAACTCCTCAAACAATGGCAACAAATATTGTTACACCTGCTACCCCTGCTACCACAGGAACTATGGGTACACCTTTACAAACAGCAGGATTATCTTCTGTGCCATCAACTATCCAAATAAATCCAAATGTAACTGGTACTACTATGGCTAATCTTACATCACAATCTCAACAAGGTTTTGGAGGAGTAAAAAAATATAAAGATAGCACGACAGGATTAGAAATGATGATTTCAGTAGACGGTCAAGGAAACCCACTAACAATGGTACCTCCTGGATATACTCAAGTTCAAGGTCAATCTGATGGTGGTTCTGTCTCAGAAAACTCTCCAGACGTAATACTTGCTAGAAAATTTTTAGGGTTTAATGGTCCAGCATCTCAACTTACAAACTTTTTAAATGCTAATCCTGCATCAGCAGCTCGTATGGGTAAATATCAACAAGCTATGTCTGGTATGGCACGAAATAGAGTTGGTGCTCAAACAGGTGTTGTAGGAACATCTCTTGAAGATTTTCAAAAGATGCAACAAAATCTTATAACTCAGACTATGCAACCTACCGCAGGAATTGTTAATCAAATTACACCTCAAGCTGCAGACTTTGTTGCACCTACTGCAGGTCAAGCTGCTCCTGTAGCTCCTATGGCTAACGTTGCTACTGCAGGAACAGTACAACAATCTGCAACACCCACAGCAATAACTCCTGGAACTATGACTGCTCAAACTGCTGCAACAGATGTAGCCACAGAAGCTGCAAAGTTTACTCCACAAGTAGGTGCTATAACACCAGGAGCTACTATTGGTGCAGCCCAGCAACAAACAACCTCAGTTGCTAATGTAGATGCTGCTCAAGGCACAGCCTCTATGATTAATGCACCTGACAAAAGAGAAATACAGCAAGGTGAAATAATATCGGGTGCAGCAGATGCTCAAAAAGCTGCTACTTTTAATGAGCAGATACAAGCTGCTACAGCCACACCAAGTAAACAAGCTACGGTTCAAGGTCAGTTAGAAGGACTTATGGCTCAGTTTGAGAGTGGTAATACACCTTCTTGGGCTGCAGGAGCTATGAGAGCAGCTACAGCTACAATGGCTGCACGTGGGTTAGGTGCATCTTCTATGGCAGGGCAAGCTATCGTACAGGCAGCTATGGAATCTGCATTGCCAATTGCACAGATGGATGCTCAGGTAATGGCACAATTTGAAGCACAAAACTTGTCAAATAGACAACAACGTGCTATACTTGCTGCACAACAAAGAGCACAGTTTTTAGGTCAAGAGTTTGATCAGTCATTTCAAGCTCGTGTTCAAAACTCAGCACGTATCGGTGATATTGCTAATCTAAACTTTACTGCTGAGCAGCAGATAGCTCTAGAAGATTCTCGTGCAGTTAATACCATGAATCTAAATAATTTATCAAATAGACAGGCACTAGTCATGGCTGAGGCTGCTGCATTATCTCAGTTAGATACACAAAATTTAAATAATAGGCAACAAACTGCTGTACAAAATGCTCAAAACTTTTTGCAAATGGATATGACTAATCTTGCAAATGCACAGCAAACAGAGTTGTTTAAAGCTCAACAAAATATACAAGCCTTATTTACAGATCAAGCTGCAAGAAATGCCGCAGAACAATTTAATGCTACAAGTGAAAACCAAACTAATCAATTTTTTGCTAATCTTTCTACACAAACATCTCAGTTTAATGCAGCACAGCAAAATGCTATGGATCAATTTAACGTAAATACCACTAATGCCATGCGTCAGTTTAACTCTGAAGTACAGCAACAGCGTGATTTGTTTAATGCACAAAATGGTTTAGTTATTGCTCAAGCTAATGCACAGTGGAGACAAAACTTAGCAACAGTTAATACTGCTGCCGTTAATCAAGCAAACATGGATTTTGCTAAAACTATAAATGCTATGAGTGCTAAAAACTTAGATGAGATCTGGCAACGTGAACGAGACATTATGTCGTTTGCATTTACTGCTGATCAGTCTGCAATGGACAGATCACTACAAATTATTATGGGTGATAAAGAACTTGAGATAGCCAGAGAAAAACTTAATGACGTTAAGAGAACAGATAACACAGCGCTTGCTATGAGATTTTTATTTGGTTCAAGTCCTAGTGGTATTCTTGGTGGAATACTAGGGATATAATAGGTTAAGGAATAAAATATGTCTGAATTAGATTATCAAATTAATTATGCAGGTATGGTTGACGCTCTGCAAATAGGTGGAGTTGAAGGTGCACAAGCTTTTAAATCTTCCAGAACTTCTAGAGGTCTTGGCACCCCATTAGATACTGAAAAGTATGTGAGGGACAAAGAAGATAGGCCATCTTTACAGAAAAGAATTTTAGACAGTATGGATAATGTCCAAAAAGAAAATGAAAGTATGGCAGAGAAGATGAAGGCACTGAAGTTGTTTGAAAAAGATTCTGTAACTGAAGATTTAGAACCATATATGCGAGATCCCAATATGAAAACTTCTGGGGATATAGCAAAGTTTATTGCAGAGTTTGAAAAGTTTAGTCCTAAAGCATACGATGACTATGGTAGACTATCTATTGGGTATGGGACAGAAGCATCTAATATTAATCAAACTATGACTAAAGAAGAAGCTCTGATTGCTATGAATAAAAATATTGTAAAAGCTAGAAATATTGTTTTAAAAGCTAAAAAACAACATGGTTACGATTGGACTCAAAATCAAATTGATGCTTTAACTAGTTTTACTTATAACGTAGGTGGTGGAAACTTTAAAAGGCTTATTACAGGTGATGAGGGTGGAATGCGAGGGGATGAAGAAATTGCTTTGATGATTACAGAGTATAATACTGCAGGGGGTAAAGTACTTCCAGGACTTACAAAACGTAGAGAAGCAGAACTTAAATTATTTGAAGAAGGGTATAGCTAATGTTAATGTTTGAAAGACCTATACCAGGCCAGTCATTGACTGCAGAATCAAAGAGTCAGGCTTTTGAAAGACCTCCAGAGATAACCGATCCTATCGAAGCTTTGGAAGCACATATGGATAATCTTGCCAAAGAAGGTGCAATGGAAGATGCATTGTATTTTTTAGAGTTTGGTGTAGATCTGGTAACACTAGTTCAAGGTATACTTCGTGCTGCCGTGATGGAAGGTATACATAGTATTGATGTAAGCCTTATTATTGCACCTGTATTACATGAACATATAAAAGGTTTTGCTGATGCAGTTGGACTGGAATATGAAGAAGGTTTTGAAAACAAAGAAGGTAAGAAAGTTTTATCTTACAGACGTGATGTAGCTAGGGCAAAAGAAATGTTAAAAAAGATTGAAGAAGAAGAAGATGCTTCTAGTCCAGATGTTATTGCTGAAGCTGTAGAAGAGTCAGAACCTGAAATAGAAAAACAGGAACCAGTTAAAACTGGTCTAATGGCGAGGATGTAGACATGGGTGTAGCAAGAGGGATTCTTAATTGGATAGATAAAGCAGATGAGATAAAGGCTGTAGAAAAGAAAAGAGAAGATGAACGAGAAGCTTTAGTTTTTCAACTTGGTATGCAATACGGTGTGGGCGGTGTGGGAAGTTCTTCTAAAGGTAAAAGTTCTAAAAAATATCTTACAGAATCTGGACCTTTAGCAGAAAAATTACTCTTAAGAGATTACGGAGTTTCCAGTGAAGTATTAGCACCACTTATAGCTACTGATCCAAATGCAGGTAAAAAATTATTAACTATATTAGAAGGGCAAGAAAAAAAGTATAAAGCAACAAACAGAGATCTTCCTATAGAAAGAATTAACGAGATTTTAGAAAGTGCTATGGCTCAACAGTCTGGAGATGCAAAAATAGATTTTAAAAAATACGAAGATTTTATCGGTCGTCCATTAGATGCTTTATATAAACAAATGTTAGCAGAAGCTTCATCTGATGCAGGTGAAGTTTTCTTTTCAGATCCAGCTGTAGTGGAGCAACCAACAGTTAATGAACTTCAGCAGATACCTAAATTAGCTGCGCAGTGGCAACAAGCAGGTGGTAAAAGAGAAAAAAGTATGATTATAGAACGTATAGCTGAACTTAAACTTCTGCCTCAAGAACAACAAACAGATTCTGTAAAAAATGAGATACGTCTTCTTTCAGACAGGTCAGAAAAATTAACCAAAGCTCTTGATAACTTTGAGTCTAATCCAGGTTTACTTATAGATTTATATGGAAATTCTTATTTAAATCATCTACTTGGTAAATATCCAAAATATGATGGATATGTACCAGAAAGTTTTGTAGATTCTAGATTTAGTTATCCAACAATTGCTAGTGAAGAAATGGCAACGATTCTTTTACAATCAGGTATCGTAGAAGAGGGAACTGTTTTTAGACTTCCAAGTGGAGAGCTAATTCAAGTTATGAAACAAACTCAATAGCTAGGTATGATAGTACTATGGATGAACCAGAAATAAGAAAAGTCTATACACCTTTAAACACTATTTTTCCTGAAATAGAGGAGGAAAAGGGTACAGAAACTCCAAGAGAGGTTTATGTATCTCCTAGTGCTTCTCCTAAAATTGTTTCTGCGGAAGTAAATGAAGATGAAGAAAAACCGCAGTTTGTAGACTTACAACAAATATTTAAAGACTATGGTGGTCGGCAGTTTACTAAAGAAGATATTCTTGCTGATGATCGTCTTATGGATATTGTAAGAAGTAATCTTGAAGCAAGATTTACACCTGGAGGTATTCTCACTAAGGGTAGACGTACTGTGTCTGGTCTTTCTGGTGCTGCTATTGGTGGATTATCTTTTAGTGATTATCGTAATATGGATGATGAACAAGTTTTTGAAATTTGGCAAAATTATCAACGTTCTTTTGCAGGTGGACAAACTGTAACTACTGGTAATGAAATAGCTTATGGTATGTCTGCATCAGACGAAGTTAAAGCTAAACTTGGGGCTGGATATCTACTATTTGATCAAATGACAAATGCATTTACTGGTGAAGGTTCTTGGGGAGAAATGGGTGACGCAGTTTGGGATTATACTAAATCTGCAGTATATGATCCTAGCACTATTTTATCTTTTGGACTTGGTAAAGTATTTGGTTTTGCAGGAACTAAAGCATCTTCTGCAGTTGTACGTAAAATGATGACTAAAGCTTATCAAGATCAGATAAAAAAAGGTGTTGCTAAAAATACTGCTAAAACAAACATTGGAAAAGCTACTTTTAAATCATTGCCAATTGCAACTGCAGATGCTGTTATAGGTGCAGGTGTTGATGTTGTTTATCAAATGCAACGTATGGAAGTAGATGTTCAAGATGAATATGATCCTTTACAAACAGTTTTTGCTACTGCTGGATCTATGGTAGTTATACCAAGTTTAGTTGCTTTGGGTGCAGGTGTAAAAGAATTTCGTAAAAGTGGTCTTGCACCTCAATTTATGTCTTATAGAGAATTTGACGATGTTAATTTAAAACTTGGTGAAGAGGCAGCAGAAAAAACTCTTGAAACTAAGGTTAAACGAAATATTAAACTTGATACTGTAGATGAAAATTTTGGTATTATAAAAGGTGAAAGTAAAAACTTTTTAAGTTGGATTGATTACAGAAATAAATCTAAAGAACTTATAGAAAAACGTGGTGAAAAATATTCTAACACAGATGCGGTAAATGCGTTCTTTGATTGGTTTTGGTTTGGAAGTCCTGATCAAAAAACTAAAGGTTATTATGAAACCATAAAAGATGCAGGCTGGGTTTTACATCCAGCGATGAAAAAGAAGTATGGAACAACTGGAGCATTTGCTCAGACAATTAAATTTTTACAACCAAGACGAGTAAAAAAGATTGTAAAGAACTTTGAAGATCAAACTGGACAAAAATTAACTTTTTACGATTATGATGGTAATCCTATTTCTAGTAGTAACTTAACTCCCAATAGCATGGCGGCTCATTTTGCAGCTAATGCTAGTTATTCTGGTAGAGGTCTCTGGATTTCATCTCATCTTAGTCGTTTAGAAAAAGCTGGTATAAACACGACAGATGCTATGGCACTTATGAAACCTAGTAAAGGTGCAGATATGCCTCAACGTTGGGCATACATGTTATCAATTTACAAAAGACTTTTAACATCCCACTTAGCTACAACTGGTGCTAACATTAAAGGTTTTACACAACTTGTAAGTTTAAACACCGCTGCTGATTTTGTTAGTGCAGCTATAAGTTTATCTGAAAGTGGTTTTTATAAATACGTTAAAGGTGACGCTAAAAAAGCAGAAATTTTTTATAATAAAGCTTGGGGTTCTGCACTAGGTGCAGCTAGAAAAGGTTTTGATGTAATATCTCCAGATATCCCTATAGAATATGCGGATAAAATTTTAACTTTACAACCGCATATTGCAGAAAAACTTTTTAGAGATGTTGCAGGAGATGGTGGTGTAAGAGATGCACTTACTGATTTTAATCTAGATAAGATTAAATATAATAAAGGTAAAGGATTTTTTGAAGGTCTTGATGAGGTTGAAAAATTAGGTTGGAAAATTGTTGATGGAGCAACTAAAGGTGCTCAAACTGTAACTCTAGTTAGATTACAAGATGATATTACAAAGCGTTGGGCATTTGGTACAAATCTTAATCAAGCCATTATGCGTGAATATGGAATGACAGCAGAAGATTTTTTTAGACCAGGAAGAGCCAATGAAGCTGCTGTTGAAATGGCTACAGACAAGTTTCAAAAAAATGTTCTTGAAAAAGCCGCTTATCGTACTATGAGAGAGACAGCTTCTGTCAACTGGTCACGTTTACAAAAACAAACTAATAACTTTTTTAGATTTTTAGCTCGTGAAATAGAAAACAACAGACTTGTCGGAACAAATAGATCTGCTATAGGTTATATAGTGCCTTTTGGCAGTTTTTTAAATACAACAATTGCTACCGCAGGGGATCTATCTGGCATAAATGCAATTAACCATGCATTTAAAAAAGCTTTAGGTGTCAATATAGATTATGCAACTGAAGAAGGTCAAGAGCTTTTAGCTAAAGCTATTGTTGGTTGGGGTGCTGTTGGACTAGGAATTTATGCAGATCCATTTGGAATAGGTGGAATGGGTGCTAAAGAAAGAATTGAAAATAATTTAAAGTATACTCAAGATCCACAACCAGATGGTACTATTCAAGATAAAAGGTATGATTGGCCAGCTTCTACTATGAGGTTGACATCTCAAATAGTTGCTCATGGTTTAGGTGCAGGAACTGGAAATTTTGAATTTAGTTTAGATAAATTTAATAGAGAAAACATTCCACCAGATTTACTTTCAGAGTTAGCACTGCAGCTTGGCGGTCAGGCAATACGTGATCTTACAGGATTTGAAGCAACTTTACACTATGCAGGAACTGAAGCAGTTAATAATAATAACTATACACCTTTATTAGAATTAATTCCTAAATTTCCTTCTAGAATGTTTCAAGGTGTTACAAGACCTTTCGATCCTTTGAATGTTATAACGGGGTTAGTAACAGACGGTAACATGAATCCCGATAGGAGACAGGGTGCAGAGACTACTAATAATATGTTAAAATACATAGACAATATTATTGGAACATCCAAAGATTTAGAAAAAAGAGCTACTCCAACTAGAGGAACTCAATATTTTAATAATGTAGGTAAACAAATACTTGGTATTAGAGAAACCACCATACCAAATTTAATAGAGCAAATGATGAATGCAGCAGAAAGACCATATTGGAAGTCTATAAAATTTAATGGTCCTGCAGAAGTAAAAAATGTAATGGATAATATAGCTGCCCCATTTTTTGAATCTGCTGCTTTAAAATATCTTAACAATAACCCTGATTATTTTGAAAGACCTTTACCAGAGAAAAGAAGAATTTTAGATCTCATGGCCAAAGAAGTAAAAGAAAATGTTATAGAAGTTGTAGAAAATGGATTACCTAAAAGTATAAACTTAGTTAGAGTTCTTTCTAAGAAAAACAAAAAAGATGTAAGAGAAGTTATGGAGTTTCTTGGGGTCGAGGAAAATTTAGAAGATTTAATAAAAACTGAGGATGGTGTAACAACACTTTTAAGAATAAAAAGTTTATTAGATGTTTGGGATGATGTAAAAGATTTTAACATAAATAAATAACAAAAGGGGGCTAAACGCCCCCTCTTTTTTTATGTATCATCTTCTAACATATAATCTGCCCAATCATACGATGCCTTTCGTATTTCTTCCATTCGCCAAGTTTGTCTACCTGCTGCAATAAAACCACCCATGGCTTGACCTGCTAGATATAAACGAGGTGTTAATTCTCTTACACTAGCAGGTTTACGTTTTTGTCGAGCAAACTTTTTAGCTTCTTCTTCGAGACTCTTTGTCAAGTACTTGCTCCTTGTTTTTGAAGTAGGCTTTGTTAAAGCCAAACTCCCAGTCCCTATGATCCTTAGTATTTTGAGGGTAGGGATTAGTTAGGTTTCCTACTAAAAAACCTCTGTAGCCTTGATTGAAAGGTTTAGCTACTTTCGCTTTTGTAGTTGGACCAGTGCGCTTAAATACCATTGTGCTTTCTCCAAATCTTGAACGCCATTTTTATATCGCCATCTGTGAAGGTACTTTGCAATATTACCTCTATAGTAACCTATTAACTCTTCATCCGTCAAGAAGTCTTCTATATACTTAATACATTCTATTGTTCCTTGACCGTAGTGTTGAGGTTTACTTACTGGATCATAGTCATTACCCATAGTAAGTGTTGTAGGACTATCGTCAGTTATAGTTATAGTATCTTTAGATAATTCTGCTATTGCATCATCAAAATTTATCATAGTATTATTAACTCCGCATTTGTAAATGGAATATGAAAGAACAGTTCACCTTTTCTAATATACCTGCCCTTTGCTTCTGCTAAACTTTCTTTAGTTAGTAGGTAGTCTCGAATACGCCAAGCTTCTTTTAAGTCTTTACGAAAGACATAGAAGTTTAGGACTCCGTTTTCACCTTGGTATTTATCGAGTAGTCGTTGCTTACGTTCTGGTATTCTAATCTCCTTCCAATGCTCAGGCCAATCTCCTTCCCAAGCTACCTTAACTTCAGCTTCATTAAAGTAGGTGTAACCATGTTTCTGAGAGATAACATCAACATGATAATTTTCTTCTGTGTTTACTAACACATGACCCTTTTTTAAAAGATATGCTATAAGAGCATCTTTAGCTTTAGTGTCATAGGCTTCGTATAAAGCACGATTAAATTGTTTTCTAACTGGTTGCATATACTATGCTCCTATATCTACGATTTCACAAACATCACCAGTACAAGCAAAGGTCTGACTGCTCGCAGTAGTGTCTTCCTTTTCATACCCTGAAAGCTTTGCCCAGTCAATACTTTTTGGCATTACTTTGGATAATTTTTTATAATCGTCTTTTGTGCAACTCTGGTATGGAGCCTGTTGATAAGTATGTTCGTTGTAAGGTAAGAAACTTACTCCAGACATCTCATCAAAATGCTCGTAAACAAATGCACCTACTTCAAACCATTCATCCTTTCTTACATTAATTGTTACGCTAGGTTTATGCTCACACCAATGTCTTTGATACATCAACCATGTATTTAGTTGTTCAATAGCTGAGACATTGTCAGTGACTATTGCTCCTTGAGGAGCTTTAACTGGAAATGAAAACACAGTTGTTTGATCTGGTTTCATGAAGTCAGCTTCACTTGGAATACCCTGATCTTTCATAAACTGTGTTAGTGGATCTTTGTTATCACCTCTTACAGTTCTTATGTAATGCGGTGAGTGTCTTGGGTGTATGCCTGATGCGGAGTCAACCAATTGTGAAACTGTTCCGCTTGGCTTAACGCAGGTGATCGCTGCGCTTGTTGGAATGCCAAGGCGGTCAGCCCAATCAGTATTAGTAGAAATAGCAACTTCTCGTAAATGTTCAAGTGTTTTCTCCAACCCTTTATTTTTAATTGTAAGTAATTGATTATCCATTATCCCTGTGAGAGACACACCGAGCAGTCGCTCTTCTTCGGTATTTCGGTTCCACACCTTTCGCAGATATGGGAATTTGGTGTACGTGCTTTGGATCGTCCCAAGTATTGTGGCACATCTGACCTTTCGCTCCAAGTCTTCAATCGAGTCAGCGGCTCGTACAACAACCTCTGTAAGATTACAGAATTGATAAGGTCTAAGAATAATCTCGCTGCACGGATTGGTGCCAAACTCAAAGTCAGAGTCACGTCTCCCATTTTTTGCAGCTTGGTTTTTAGATGCTTCCCTGTTAAATACACCTCGTTCTCCACTTCCTGATTCTACCAGTGCTAACCACTCACGCATGAATGATACACTGTCTGGTTTCTCTGTATAAGAAACAGAGTTGTTTGCTAAAGCTCTTTGTGGATTGTTGTCCCACCAGTTGCCTGATTTAGCATGACGCATTCTGTCATCTGACAAGTTAGATAAACTTATCATTGCAGATCTTCTAACACCACCTACTACTACAACCTCACCAATCTTACACATCAGATCATGACACTCAATAGATGATAGCCTACGTCCTTGTGCCTCCTTAAAGACACTCACTGTAAAGTTAAATAGGTCAACCAGTGGTGCTGGACCTGATGCTCTACCACCAAAGGTTTTAAGTCTTGCACCTGCAGGACGAACTTTAGATACATCCCATTTAGGGATCTCGCCTGCCCAAAGAAGAGCTAGTACTTGTCTGAACGCCTTAGCCCAGCCTTCCTTACTGTCCTTTACCACAATGGTAGTATCACTCTCGAACAATTCAGGAACTTCGGGAAGCTTGCTAATGAACTGCCTCTCGACACTGAAGCCAACACCAGTACCACAAAGCAAGATAAACATAGCCTCATCGAAGGACTTTGGATCATCTACAGGTAAATAGCTACAGTTATATCCTGCAGTGTTATCTCTTTCTAGAGCTGGTCCTGCAGTCATCATGGCTCGCATAGAAGGCATTACTTCCAGTGCCAGTATAGAGGCTCTTATTTCATTATAAGTGTCGTGATCTATGTCGTAGCCTACAACGTTGCCCATGTAACGGTCTACTGTTTCTGACCAAGACTCTCGTCTTCCCTCATCCTCAAGCCAACGAGCATACCTTGAGGTGTGTATGAAGGCTTGATAGTCAGTTGGTAAATAGTTATTCATCTGTTGTCTCCTGATCCAGATATTACACCACGTTTTTGTCTGTCTTGTAGCTTAAAAAGATTAGTTTTAGCTACATCATTCATACTAATATTTAAATCTCTGCACAATGCGGCAATATACCACAAACAATCACCGATCTCGTCAGCTATAGCTTTACGATCAAAGTCACCATCACGTAAGATCTTTTTAACTTTGTTTGCAACTTCACCTGCTTCTGCAGCCAGTCCGAGTGCAGGATAGATAACAGCATGTTTACTACTGTAAATAGCAGTCTCAGCAGCATTTTTTTGATAGTCATCCATATCCTGAGAATTGTAATATTTAAAAGCTTCTATATCAGTTTCATTAATCACGACTAACCTCACATTCTTCTACTATAATATCATCTATGTCATACAAACTTGTAATAAGTAAATCTCGTATAACCTCACAATTGTCTCCAAACGTTTCTAAAAAGTTAGCGTCTGGGTCAACTTTTATTTTTAAAGATATTTCAAACTCCATTGTAAAGACCCCTAGTTATATCCAGAATCATCTGGCATGTCAACAACTAATGGCTCAATACTTTTCATAAAATGTTTCTTCCACTCGTAGGCAGAATCAAAATCTTCAAACCAAAAATTATCTTCACCCATTATACCATCTATCTCTGATTTACAGACAAGAAAATAATTAGATCCCATTGGGATATCACTATCTTCTACGTCTTCTACTGCTATTGGACCTTCCATAACACCCCACACTTTTACTTTCATACTATTTCCAATTTCTTAATAAGTCCATGTAGTGCTCAAGACTTATCATTGTTATCCAGTTCTTTCTATCAGCTCGAAAGAACACTACTGGCTCACCTTTTCCATGTTTACTGGCTTGCTCCATGTAATCGTAGGCTGTTTTCATACCAGACTTTCTACGTTTAACTTCAATAGTTATTGGTAGCTTTTTTCTGGCTGCAGGAGATAATTGAATATCTTCACCTGTGTCTCCCATAGTTGTAGACTTGATGTCATCTTCTTCAAACTCTGGAAATACTTCCAATAGTTTATCTCTAATTTCATTCTGTCCAGTTCTACCTTTTGCTTTAGCTGCTCTTGACATAACTCATTACAACCAAGCTGGTTTTTCTATAACAGTATAGTCACCCCAGTTTGTACTATAGTCAGATTGTTTTTCTGCCTTTGCAATAGTAGCTAGAGTTTTATGTAAATGCTTCATACCCCAATGCATAATCTCATTACCCATAACATGTAGGTGTGAAACATAAGGTGCAGTTTTTTCGCAAGCTATAAAAGAAAATTTCTTTACATCATATCCTGCTAATTTGCAAGTGTAAACATAGTGAGCACCTTGTAGAAAATATCCATACTTTACACACTCTTTTAAAAAACCTTTAGGGCTAGCATCCTGTGTTGTCTTAACATCAAACACCGTCTGCTCTGATTCAATCATCAGGTCAGGTCTTGTTTTAAGGGTTAAGCCTGAGATAGGATCTTCTGCAAAAATACTTACTTCGTTTAGTCTATCTGGATGATTGAGGTAAGACGAACAGACTGAATTATCTAACGCACCTTTAGTTATACAGTTAGCTACGTTATATTCTACCTCTGTCAGAAGTATCTGGTCTTCAGTAAGATTTGCTTTTAGATTTTTAAAGGCAACACTAGATTTAGTCTTTGGACCTTTTACAACTAGGTTGCGTTCTTTTTCTAACAGGTTGGCATGTACTGCACTTCCCATTGCAAATGCAGGATTGTTTGCATTACGTTTCTCACCTTTCCAATGTGCAAGTGACTTCTTAAAGACAGCTTTCACCGCACTGGAAGATATACCATCTCTCATATGGTATTCTTGATTAGACATATTCTCTATTACATTTTTCATTTTATATCCTTAAAAGGTAGCCCCCCGAAGAGGGCTACTAGTTGTTTTTGGAGGAGGTTAAAACAACACTTCGCTTTGTTTTTCTTCTTGAGCCGCAGGTGGTGGCGAAGCTTCATCCCCTGCAGTATCTGCTATGTAGGCAACATGGTCAACAACCTTGACCTTGTCTAACCTAGTACCGACAATATTAGGTCGGCTCGTGTCGTAAACGGATAGCTCTACTTCTACAGTAGATCCATTACCAATGGTGCCATCATTATCAATGCTCCAAGTAGAGCCATCAGACTTTTGAACAATAGGTGCGCCACTGTCCCAATCCTTTCCAGTATTAAATTTACGTATAAACTTTACTTTAGTTCCACGTCCCTCTGAATCTGGTGTACCCTTCTTCATTGAACGTGAGGCTTTAAGTGCAGCCAAGTTGTCATCATCCATAATGACATCAATAGTGCAAGCACCATCATGATCTCTATAGACTCCATCAAAACCATCCATATCACGGTTAGTTTCGAATACTCTTGCCCACTCTGCAATACCAGTTAATTTAACTTTACGTGTAGCCATCTTTGGCCTCCTTTATTAATGTACATCACTATAACGCTGACCATACTGTATATCTATTCCTAAGTCAACATTTAATTTAAGTTCTTGGTTAAGTTTTTCAATAGCCCAGTTTAAAATGTCACTGTGTGCATTTTGCTCTCCTTCTTTTACTAGGTTAATAGACTCGTCATGAAACTGACCAATGATATTTGGTCTACGTGTTCGGTAGTATGCAACCCACTTGTCAAAACAATATGCACCAGTAGATTGATTAAGTGTAGAGAACACATCTTTCTCATAACGAAGCGAATGCCAGAAACCACTTACAGGATTTTGTACCCACATTTCACCGTTGATCTGTCTTATCTTTTGATCCTCGGAAAACTTCTTCACTGACCAGTTTCGATTCCAATACGCATCAAGCAGTGATTGTGCTTGCGGTATATTCATCCCAGTAGTACGAGATAACTTAGCTGCACCTACGCCATAAGTAGCTGAGTAGTTTACAACCTTGTAGTTTTTACGCATTGCTTTCAAGTCGTCTCGTTCATTTCTGTTATAGGCATCAATGTCAGACTGCTTGATTGCTCCTGCATGTTTAGCTAAGTCAAGGTGTGGGTCAAAACCTAATTGAGACATTTCATGCACGTAGTCGGGATCGTAAGGCTGCATGTAGTGTCTCTTAGTCGTATCCTCAAGAGAAGTCATATCCGCACCGCAAAGAATATAGCCAGTTGGTGCTGTTAAGCAGCCACGTATTTCCTTGCCCCACGGTCTGTCAACTCCTGGAAGATTGACCAAAGGTTTCTTATGCTTAAATCGTAAGGTGTTAGTAAGACCATCAATCTCAGCCATAACGTAACCGTTCTTTTCACAATCAAGAAAGCCTTGAAAGATTCCAAGTCGGTGTTGTATCACAGTCAAACCCTCAAGCACTTCTACCATTGGATTAGTTTCTGCAATTAGTTTTACTGAGTCTGTAAGTTCACCTTCCTTACGAACTTGTGGTATTTTTCTTTCTTCTCCTGTCTCCTTATTTTTGTCATACTTAAATGTGCAAGGTTCCCACCCTAAAGAGTAGAGCCAATCTTTCACTTGGTCTGTAGAGTTAGGATTTGGATCTTCCCACTTTTTGATAACTTCAACTTCATCATCAAAGTGTAAAGGCAAACCATTCTCTTGTAGGAGGTCAAACCAACGTTGTCCATGAGCTGATGCAGTACCATCTTTCTTGAAACAATTCTTTGGTCTACTCTTTTTGGTGGTCACTTTCCGCTTAGGCATTACGCTAATCAGTTCAGCTTCCTTGTCAGCTTTCTGCTTTGTAAGATCGGCAACACATTTCTCTGCCAACTCTACATCTAACTTCCAACCAACTTTCTCAGCCGATGCAGCGCAATCCATTTTAAATTCTAGATAGCGGAAAAACTTATCTAGTTCTAATTTGCTTTTGTATAGGAACATAAATCTTTTTAGTAGATCTTGCCACAAAAGCCAATTTATCTTTACATCCTCTGTACATCTGTGAGCATACTCCTCATTAGTTAAATTGCTCCAATCATCAATCTGAGGTTTAGGAACACCGAAGTCTTCACCAAATGATTCCAGACCGTGCTTAGGACGGTTTAAATTAAGTACCCAAGACATTGGTAGTGTATCAAACAAACGAGCTTTGAGCTTGATACCCAAGATCTTTTCTATAAGCGGTACATCATATCTAACAATATTGTGACCAACCAACCCACGCTGAGACAGTAACAGATCACGCATATCAGAATAATCGAAGATAGTTTTATAATCTTTGCCATCACTAGTATAAGACAGGCAGTGTATCTTTGTTGCTTGATCCAACAATCCGTTAGCTTCTACATCAAATACAATCATGCTGCCATATCACTCCTTTCATATGGAACCTCTTCAGATAAGATCGTAGTCTCTGGGTCGTAGTAGACTGAACCTGCTCTACCAAGTTTAGCAAAGGGTCTGTTCTTGTCCACTATAAAGTCAGTTGTATTCTGTAATATCTCATCTTCTGATTCTGCATCCCTTTCTATCTTTATACATATAATTGCTTCTTCTTCAAGAGAGGCTGCATACTTTGTCCTACCATCGTCATTAACCTGTGATATAAATATCACACCTATGTTTAGCTCTTTGGCTAGTTGTGCCATACGTGCTCCAAGCGTAGTCAATGTACTGGTAGCACCATCAACTCCACTGTTAGATAGATAGGCTAGGCGTTGGACGTGATCAACAAACACGTAGTCTGCACCGAAAGAAGTTACAGCCATTCGAGTATAGTCTAGCAAGCTCAGAGGATCATCGTGAGATTGCATCTCAAAGATAATTGTTCTGTTGTTCTCTGAGTCAGCAATAATGTTTGCTGCTTCTTCTACTTGATCTAGGGTGTAGCCATTACGTCCTGCATCCTCATGAGTACGGACATTACATCCAAGGTGGTAGGTAGCCATAGCTCGAAGAGTTGTAGACTTCATCTCTTCCATATGTAGCAAGGCTATCTTAACACCCTCGTTAGACAATAAACCAGTCTCAAAGTATCTGATCACCTCAGTCTTACCAGTACCACGAGGGGCTTTGATAAACGTCAAGCCACCCTTGACCATACCACGGATCTTCTCGTCAAGTCCTGCATGACCAGTTGATATATACTCGTATGGACTTTCATTACGCAGTGCAAGAGAGAAGTCATCACGAGAACAAAAGAAGTTCTCAGGGCTGTATCGTTGAGGCTTCTTAGCTGCCCACATTAAGTCTTTACCATCCCCTGCCTGTAAGAAATCATTGGCATCTTTATGCTTAGACATCGGCACATACCAGAACTTATCTGGAAAGGCTTGGTACAACTTGTCTGCGGCTCTACGTCCTGCATGGTCTAATTCACCTGCGTAAATAATCTCTTTGAAAGACGAAAGATAAAGGTAGTTGTGTTTAATAAACTTCTCACCAATACTAGCAGATGGTAATGACTTTACAGGAAATGTCTTACCAAGTATCTGGTACAGTGATGCAGCATCAAACTCACCTTCAGTAATATAGATGCGTTGGCTTGTCCCTGCGTTAAACTCAGGGCCAAACAGATGATTCATACCCATGCCACGATCTTTTGTCCAAGACTTTGACTTGTCATCTACCAATCGGTACTTGACTGTGTGTGGGTATTTGTATGCATACCTGACTGGTCTACCATCATCACCGTTCTGTATAGCAATACCATACAGTTCAGCAACGTCAGCATCTAGCCCACGTATGCCCTCATGCGTCTGAGACGCAATTTTTATATCCATAGGGTTTCTCCTCTCCTTTAATGGATACTCACTCTTTACCCAATCGAATACCTGTGGCATATCTTTCATTGGGTAAGACCTAGAACAGGAGTGACAGTGACCATAGCCATCATCATTCCAATTAAAGGCATCACTTGATCCACAGTCTACATACGGACACGCCAGATGTGGATTGTCATTACTCGCCATTATTAGCCTCCTCTCGTTCCTTGGCTCTTTCACGTTCTTCTTTAGTCATAGGACGTATCTCTTTTGATATTCCCTTTCTACGATCAATGTGCCATTCTTGTGGCTTTTCTTTTACCATAGCGGATTCATCATGTCAAACAATTTATACCAAGATGGTCCCTCTAGTGCTAGCCACATGAGGATAGGTACACCAACTAAAAAGAAAATGCAAGCTAAAAATGCCCAACCTAAACCTTTTGTTGTACAATAGTGTTCTGTCATACATATTTTCTCCTTGCTTTAGGTGGAAAGTTTTCACGATTCCATCCGTTGTTTATTTGTTCTACTGCCCAAGAATAATTAATCTTCCAGTGTCTAGCTGCTTCTGCCATATTAATAAAATCTTTACCGTACAACCTACACTCTCTTTGTAATTGTTTTTGTGTAGGCTCATGTTTAATACGGATATGACATGGTACGTTCTTTGGTTGCATTATCTACTCCTTATAAAATATGTGTGACCCTAAAGTCACAGTATGATTATAGTGTTTACTCCAAAAAGGTTTAACATAGTTTGCATGATAATAGACAGACCCATCGGTATTGTCCTTAACATAGCCATAGACTACCTTGTGTGCAACAAGCTGAGAGTCTAACCATGCTCGTCTTTCTCTTGGTGTATCTGATTTACCATCACAGTACCAACTAAACTGACATCTACCTATACCTTTTTCTAAACCCTGATACACCACTTTACACGCATCGTTGGGAAACTTATCATCAGCTACACGATTAAGCACAACGTGAGCTACTGCATACTGTCCCTCTAACGGCTCACTACGTGCTTCGTAGTAAACATTAAGTGCAATGCATGTAAGCATCTCAGCTATCATTTAAATACCCTCAACGAGCATATACAAAAATGGAGATGCTGCTACAAACATTAAAAACAAAACAGTTAATGTTAATTTCATTTTTTATTTTTCCCCCATGTTCATCGGTGCGTACACTTCACCATTGTATTGGCTACCAGTCTCAGTATCTGTACCAAAGTTACACCATGCTAAGATCACTAGGATTGCCATGATCCAGTAGAATGAAACCTTCACCCACTTGATAAAGCCCTCGAATGTTTTCTTTGCTTCTATCTCTGCTGCTTCACTTGGTGTCATTAGCAATCCTTTCTTTTTCTGCTAACACACGTAGTATTGTTACGTGATGTACTCCTAACTCCCTTCCTAATGCTCTAGCACCAAAAAGTTTGTGTCTTGGTTTATAATTTGACTTTACATATTCACGCTGTTCTTTTGTCACTACGTGCAATGGATTTTCTATTCCTCTTTTTGACCTATTACCTAAAACATGTACAGAGTGTAAAGCATTTTCACTAGGTGTTGCCCACTCTAAATTATACATGGTATTATTATCTTTGTCTCCATTTTTATGGTTTACCTCTGATTTATTTTCATGGTTGGGTAAAAAAGCCGTAGCAACTAATCTGTGTACTCTAACACAAAGGTTTTTACCTGTGCCTTGATTACCTGTTCTACCCCCTAATTTAGTGCTCAATAAATGATACCCTTTCTTATTAATACTGGGTCTAAGTTTTTTATTAGATATATTAGAATAAATATTACCTAAGCTGGACACCATATATTTATTTTGCCACTCATCATTTAACTCTTCTGTTAAATTATTTAATCTAGGTACAGCAACCCACTCTTCTGTCTCTCTTTGTCTCATTGTTGTACCTCTACTTCTAGACAAGCCACTGTCTCTGACTTGTGCGTTACCATCTTAGCTGCTTTACTTAATTCAATCTGGCACTCTTCTATCGTGGCATAATTGCCTAACTGATAATGCTC
>VTLG01012783.1_pt1 | contig 47975 bp, 66 predicted proteins | sample 4694571 | NCBI WGS metagenome assembly VTLG01 (sample SAMN12604809, study PRJNA352737) | marine metagenome | biome: ENVO:00000447; feature: ENVO:00000209|ENVO:00000569|ENVO:01000036; material: ENVO:00002151; isolation source: viral sequences binned using virsorter ... | reverse complement strand
CAAAGAAGGCAATACATTGAGAACTATCTCAGTGATGAAGAATGTGTTAGCAGAAGCAGAGATAGAAGAGTACATTCCTAGAGAATTTGCGATCTATGATCTTCCTCAGTTCTTGAACACATTATCTCTAACTAACGCAGCATCAATTGATGTAACGACAGATCATTCACATGCTCTGATCAGAGGTAATGCAAGCAACAAAACAAAATTCTTTTTCTGTGACCCTAGTGTCATTGTGGCACCACCAGAAAAACAAATGACACTTCCTAGTGTAGATGTTGAGTTTATGTTGGGAGAACAGGACTTGAGAAGTCTCTTGAAAGCATCTTCTATCATGCAACTACCAGATCTATCTGTTGTTGGTAATGGAAGTACTGTAGAGGTGGTTGTATCTGATCGTAAAAACGATACATCAAACGAATTCAATCTAACTGTTGGTCAGACTGAGAGCACATTCTCATTCAACTTTAAGATAGAGAACATCAAGACACTTATCGGAGGTTATCATGTATCAATCTCTAAGAAGAATCTTGCTAAGTTCTACAGCAGTGCATATAAACTAACATACTTCATAGCACTAGAACCTGATTCTACATTCGATGAATAATTATGGACTAGAGATAGCGTTCTGGGTTATACTAGGACTCTATCTCGTATATCTCTGGGAGGAGAAAAAGTGAGCGAAGAAAAAGATTGTACTGACGATCTTATGGAATGTGTCACAGAGTGTGATACAGATGACAAGGAGTGTAAAGACGCATGTATTGAGGAATATAATGAGTGTGTCATACCTGAGGAGAAACCTCAACCGAAGGTAAACAAAGAGGAGATAAAGAAACTTGTAAAGAAATACAAAAAAATAAAAAAGTATCACAAGTCAAACATCTTCCAAATCAAAAACCTAGATCATGAATGAATTTCTTTGGGTTGAAAAGTATAGACCCAAGACAATTGAAGAGTGTATCTTACCAAAATCAACACAAAAAACATTTACTGAATTTGTAAATAGTGGTGAGTTACCTAACTTATTACTCGCAGGACCACATGGTGTAGGTAAGACAACAGTTGCTAAAGCACAGTGTCATGAGTTAGGTGTCGACTACTATGTGATCAATGGATCTGATGAAGGTAGGTTCTTAGATACTGTAAGAAATCAAGCAAAGAGTTTTGCATCTACCGTATCACTTACATCCACTGGTAAACACAAAGTAATTATTATTGATGAAGCAGACAATACAACTCACGATGTTCAACTCCTTCTTCGAGCAAACATTGAATCATTTTATAAGAACTGCCGGTTTATATTCACCTGTAATTACAAGAACAAAATTATTGAACCTCTCCACAGCAGATGCTCGGTGGTCGAGTTCGGAATTAAAGGTAAAGAAAGACAAGAACTAGCAGCAAAATTTTTCAAAAGACTACAAACAATCTTAGCAGAAGAAAAGGTAACAAGTGATCCAAAAGTATTAGTCGGTCTAATCAATAAACATTTTCCTGACTGGAGACGTGTTCTAAATGAATGTCAAAGACATGCTACTGGTGGTGAGATAGGAAGTCAAGTGCTTGCAGATCTATCACCTAGCAATACTAATGAGTTAGTAGGATTTTTATCTAAGAAAGAATTTCAGAATGTAAGAAAGTGGGTTGTACAGAACCTAGATAATGATCCTAATGTTATACTAAGGAACGTATATGACAGCATATACGAACATATGAAACCTAATTCTATTCCAGAAGCAGTTCTAATAATTGCCAAGTATCAATATCAGTCTGCATTTGCAGCAGATCAAGAGATAAACCTGCTTGCAGCAATGACTGAACTCATGTGTAATTGTGAGTTCAAATAGTGTATAATTAGTATGTACAATTCTTTAGTATGATGAATCACAACATTGAAACAGCGATAGTAGAAGTACCTGTATGTGTACCTGCACCTAAACCAGAGGGTAGGACAATGATACAACATGTAGGTGTGGTAGGTATCGTAGTATTTTTGGTATCAGCAATCGTGGCATCATTCTGGTTGATTGGTAAAGGATTGACAAAAGAACAATTAGCAGAACGAGCAGAGCAGGAAGAAAAACCACAAAGAAGAACTAGAAAAAGGAGTAGTGCAAAATGAAATGTTTAGTAACTGGTGGTGCAGGATTCATTGGATCTAATCTAGTTGATAGATTACTATCAGATGGTCATGAAGTAGTTGTTGTCGATGATGAGTCGGCAACTTCTAACTCACAATTTTATTGGAACAAAAATGCTCAAAATCATATTGTTAGTATCCGTGATATGGATAGTATCAGTCCTCTATTTTCAGGGGTATCTACCGTCTTTCACTTAGCAGCGTTCTCTAGAATACAGATTGCTATGAAGAATCCCCGTGAGTGTTTGGAGACAAATTACATAGGGACATATAATCTGCTAGAGTGTGCAAAGAGAGAAGGTGTAAATCGATTCATCAATTCATCTACATCATCTTCCTATGGTTTGAAAAACGAACCACCTTTGAGAGAGTCAATGCCAACTGACTGTCTCAATCCTTATTCAGCAACTAAAGTAGGAGCAGAAATTCTATGTCAGATGTATCAAAAATTGCATGGACTCTCAACCGTGACTTTGAGATACTTCAATGTCTACGGTCCTCGTCAACCACTAAAGGGAACATATGCACCAGTGATAGGTCTCTTCGAGGAACAGAAGAAAGCAAACAAACCTTGCACGATTGTGGGGGATGGTGAGCAACGTAGAGACTTCACTCATGTTGATGATGTAGTACAGGCAAATATATGTGCTATGAAGACTAAATGTAATGGTGTCTTCAACATAGGAACAGGAACAAATTACTCTGTGAATGAGATTGCAAACTTAGTAAATAATCCTAAGGGTACACTTGGTATACCAGCAAGACCTGGTGAAGCAAGAATAACTCTTGCAGATAATACAAAAGCAAAAGATATGCTAGGATGGGAACCTACAAAGAAATTAAATGAGTACTTCAAAAAGAAAAAAAAGTTCCTCTGGTTTGAATAACTTTAGGACTCCACTAAGATATCCTGGCGGTAAATCAAGAGCAGTATCTAAACTGTATAACTGGTTTCCTCAAGGCATGACAGAGTATCGTGAACCATTCTTAGGTGGTGGTAGCATGGCACTGTACTTGACAAAGAACCATCATAACCTTAAGATATGGGTAAATGATTTATATGAACCACTTGCAAATTTTTGGATTGAACTTAGAGATGAAACTGAATATGTATACAAACAATTACAACAACTCAAATCAAGATACCCTGATCCTGCATCAGCAAAAGGATTGTTTCTTGATGCTAAGATACAAGTAAACGATGGCACCCTTGACCCCAAAGATAGAGCTGTTGCTTTCTATATTCTTAATAAGTGTAGCTTCAGTGGGTTATCTGAATCATCTTCGTTCTCCAAGCAAGCCTCCGACAGCAACTTTTCGATGCGAGGTATCGAAAAACTGCCACATTACGGACTTCTTATAAAGAACTGGAAGATTACTAATCTATCTTATCAAGAACTTATGGGTGGAGACGGTGCAGTAATTTATCTAGATCCACCTTATGAAATAGGATCTAATCTTTATGGTAAGAAGGGTGCTATGCATGCTGATTTTGATCATGATAAGTTTGCTGCTATATGTGGTGAGTCTGAACAACAACTCATTGTAAGTTATAATAATAGTCAGTTGATAAAGGATAGATTCAAAAATTTTCAAGTGGGTGAGTTTGATCTTACATACACTATGAGATCAGTAGGTTCGTATATGAGCAATCAAAAAGAAAGGAAAGAACTGGTACTAACAAACTACTAGATAGTATACACTTATGAATAATATTAGTAAATGTTATCTACCGCATACCGCCTTCGGTTAGAAGGAATCTGCAAATCAATCGCAGCAGGAACAGAAGTAAGTATAGATGATATGATATGGGCACAAAAATTATCAAAAGCAAACACTTCAGCAAGAGGTATGTTGTCATCAGCAAGAAGATTAGCAACGGATCCTGACTCTTCTTTTCTTAAGTACTTGGATATAGGAGACCCCGATCCAAGGAAACATAGAAGGGGTTTCCAAAAACCAGAAGATGTGGTAGACTGGTTTCATCAAGAGAGGTCAGACGATTGGAGACAACGTGACTAAAAAGAAAGAAGAACGTGAGTATGCGAAGAGTCGTGAAGAATACTTTCGTGAGTTTCATCGAGTCATTGCTCCAGTGGTCGTCATGAAAAAGTATGACGAATAAAATAACAGTTCATCAACATTGGGATCCATTGAAAGTATGTGCGGTTGGTAGAAGTTATCCACCGCATTTTTATTCTAGAATAAAGAATACTAAAGTTCGTAATGCAATGGAGAAGATTGCAGTCGAGACTGAAGAAGATTATCAGAAACTTATAAACAAATTAGAAGAGTTTGGTGTCACTGTTTTGAGAACAGATATAAGTGATGACCCAGAGGTATATGTAAACGATAAGATACCACAACCTATAGGTCAAGGACATGTGACAATGTATCCTCCTATGGTACCAAGAGATTATACTGCTATGATAGGTGGTACTTTTTTTATGCCATCAAAAAACTATGGGCAGAATATTGATGTAAGAAATATATTTGACAGACTATGCACCTCACAGATGTCAGACTTGACTTATCGTGAGAAACTTATGGCAAAAATGCTAGAGGATATACTAGAACCTCAGAAAAATTTGTCCACATCTATGTCACTGTTCAAGTTTCGCACTCAAAAGAAATTTCATCAGGGAACAAAAGTTCTAACAGGCATAGATTTTGATAAGATAAAAGATGAGATAATAAAAGCAGAGACCATGCAGATAGGTTCACCTAACAAGTGTCCTAACTCTGGTAAATTTTATCCTTATGGCACGATAGAGAATTGGTTGAAGGATAATAATGTTCCAATTGTATATGATCAGTACATAAACACTGCTACTAGCATCAGATGTGGTAAAGATTTGTATTTTAGTTTCTGTCATGTCATCAATAAACTCAATCAAAAGAGTTTTGATGACAAACTAAGACGTCTATTTCCCGACTATCGTATAAATTACCTTGCCAATACAGGACATAGTGATGGTAGTACCTGTGTAGTCAAACCAGGTCTTGTAGTTTCACTAAAAGATACTGAAGATTGTCAGCAACTATTCCCTGATTGGGATGTATGCTCTATTACAGGAGAGTCTTGGGACAAAGTAGATGGTTTTCTTAAGATGAAGGAGAAAAATAGAGGAAAATACTTCGTTGCAGGTGAAGAAGACAATGATGACTTGATAGATTACATGGATAGTTGGTTATCACACTGGCAAATATACGTTGAGGAGTCAGTTTTTGATGTAAATATGCTGGTTGTTGATGAAAATAATATTATATGTAATGGATATAACGAGAAAGTATTCAAATACTTTGAGAAGCATGGTGTGACTCCACACATTGTAAATTTCAGACATAGATACTTCTGGGATGGAGGTTTACATTGCATAACCTCAGACATATCTCGTGAAGGAGAGCAAAAAGACTACTTCCCTGATAGAAATTACGTTTCAGATCTTATAGCATGAAGGATTTACTCCAAGATTGGTTTGAATTTATCCAAAAACCAAACAAATCATTTGATAATATGCCACCTTGTCCCTTTGCTAAGTCGGCATTCCAAAGAAAGAAGATAGATGTACTGGAATACAAGAACCTACTCACAGTTATAGAGTACATGAGTAAACCTTGGGAGAAGGAGGTTGCTATATTTGTACTACAGGACTATGGTGCATCATATTTACAGTGGTTAGCAATGAAACTAGGTATCATGTACCCTGATTTCATATTTTTAGAAGACCATCCTGACTTAGTGGAGGATATTGATGGTCAAATCATGAATAGCGGTAAGGTATTGCTCCTAGTACAGGAAAGAAAAGAGTTAGAGGAAGCAAGAGAAGACTTATTGAAGACAAAATACTATGACAAGTGGACGTTGGAACTCAAACAAAGGATTTTCAATCGATAGATATATGTTATACTAAGTTTTTAGGGAGTAATGCTACATGGACGAAGCTTCTGACCTGTGGGATGACATGGGAACTCTGAACTCGTTGTATAGCGAGATGTGCTGGAAAAATCATGAACCACTAGAGTTTATTCCCGATTATGCTAATGATCAGATCATTATTAGGCGAAAAAAATGGAACTGAAGGACTGGTTGAAGTCCATCAATGAGACTAAGATCAATCTAATTGATGATGAACCACTAATTGAAGCAAAATACCCATCATATATCGTGAATCGATGTATGTCAGGACAGATTGACACGCTCATGTATGCGAATGAGATGAATATATACAACCAACTAGATAACAAGCTACAGTACGATTTTTTACTATATACTCTGAGGAAGAAGAAGAGATTCTCTCCATGGATTAGGAAAGAGGAGCTATCTAACCTTGAAATCATAAAAAAATACTTTAAGTATAGTGATGAAAAGGCAAAGCAGGTTTTACCTTTACTAGACGATGATCAAATAAACATTATTAGACAACGGTTAGACACCGGAGGAGTGAAATGACAGTAGAACCAACCCCTAAATGGTCTCCGCAGGATATGATAGAGATCATTCTGAAAGAACCAGATGATTTTCTGAAAGTAAGAGAAACACTCACAAGAATTGGAGTAGCATCCAGAAAAGAAAAGAAGTTATATCAATCCTGCCATATTTTACATAAGCAAGGTAAGTATTACATAGTTCACTTCAAGGAATTGTTTGCTCTTGATGGTAAGCATGCTAACTTGACTACAAATGACATACAAAGACGTAATAGAATCATAAAATTACTAGCAGATTGGGGATTGATACTAATAAACAAACCTGAGTCAGATCTAATACAAGATATATCATCACTCAACCAGATAAAAGTCATATCTTTTAGAGAAAAGAAAGAGTGGATACTAGAAACGAAATACAACATAGGTAAAACTAAAACCGCACCATAGGGTAATCAACACTCTCCATTTAGAGTTATAGTATTATAATTAGTAGTGTCGCCTACGGGGACATTACAACTTAGACGCTCAAGGAGGTCACTATGTTCGGAAACGGATCTATAACATTAACTGTGCCAGAGACACAGAAGTATCTTGAAAAGATACAAAGAAACATGATTGGGTTTGATGATTGGTTCAACGAGTTTGATCAACATTTTGCCAACACAAACTACCCACCTTATAATACTATAAAGGTATCTAACAATGAGTACAGGGTAGAGGTTGCATTAGCAGGATTTAGGAAAGACAACATAAAAGTTTATACCGAAGAGGGTAAACTTGTCATTGAAGGTAAGAAACCAGACGGAGTAGAGCAAGATTACGTTCACAAAGGGTTAGCACAACGTGCATTCAAACGCACTTGGTCTATGCCAAACGAATTAGAAGTCAAGTCTGTTAGATTTGAGGATGGACTATTACTTATAGACATCAAAAAACTAGTTCCAGAAGCACATCAACGTAAGGATTGGCTCTAAATACTACTACAACAGGTTAGTATGTAGTGTACAAGAAAATTTTACATCATATCAAAGCGTCAGATCTACGGGAGACCGCAGGTCTGACTTTGCGTTTTAGGGACGAACTAAATGATAAGTTCTGGGTAAATGGTACGTTGAGACCACAGGTTCGTAAGTCACTTATGAACTTTGCTATGGCATTTGCTGATTATGTCGACCTAGATGACAGAGCAGTCGTTGATGTCCTTATGTTAGGTGGTAATGCAGGGTATAATTATACAAAATACTCTGATATTGATGTGCATTTAGTAGTAGATACAAATTATATTCCACAGTGTGACCCATTGTTTCTTGATGATTACTACATGGATAAGAAGACACTATGGGAACTGACTCATGATGTAAAAGTATATGGTGTGCCTGTAGAACCATACATTGAGAGACCAGGTGTTACCCGTAAGAAGTGTCAGGGTGTGTATAGTGTATTGAAAGGGTACTGGATACAGGAACCAACAAAGTTTGAAGATGATTTTGACGAGAACGAACTAGAAAAGAAAACATCTAATCTGAAGAACAAGATAGACACACTGATAAAATCTAATAAACCAGAAGCATTGAAGTCTATAGTCAAGAAACTTAGGATGGCAAGGTCATCATCACTAGATCAATATGGAGAGTATGGATTCGAGAACCTTGTGTTCAAAGAACTAAGAAATAGTGGATACATAGACAAAGTACGTAGTTCTGTGCTATCATACAAGAACAAGAGTCTATCTTTACAATGATAAAGATCATATTATTCAAAAATAACTTAGTCCTCATCTCTAGATTAGAAGAAGTAGGGTCTGAGATGGGTGAACCTGACTGCAAACTTGTCGACCCCTTTGAATTGAAGGGTGAGTTTATGGAGTCGTGGCCAAGTTTTACAATGCAACGTGAGATGATGGTACACTCAGACAGTTTTCTTACTATAATAGAACCAGATAAGGCACAACTTGATAAGTATCAAGGTCTAACTGCTCCTAAGAATGTCAAAAAATCTTAAGATACTTTGGTTATACCCTAATCAGCACATGAGGGTCACACCACCTGGTGGTATAGCGATACTTAGTGCATGTTTGAAGAGAGCAGGTTATCATAACATGAAATTGTTTGATGCCACATGGTATCCAGTGGATCAACAACTAAGAGACGAAGGAAAGGCAGGTGGTAATAGAGATAGAGACAGACAGAAGAGAGGTATGTTCCCTGACTATGAATGGAAGAGAGATGATATCAAACTAGAACTAGAAGATGTAGATATGTACACAGCGTTCAGAGATATGGTATTGGATTTTGAACCTGATGTTATTATATCCTCTATAGTAGAAGACACATTCTATCTCTGGAAGAAATTCATGGAGAAGGTATCTGATAGGAAGTTTATCAGTGTATGTGGTGGTGTATTTTGTACATATTTTCCTCAAGCATTTGAGGGTAAGTGTGATTACATCTGTAGAGGAGAAGGAGATGAACTTTTACCAGAGTTGATGGATCTTATTAGTGAAGGTAAGACAGGACATCATCTAGCAAATGTTCATCCTAATCCAATGAGACCTGCTATCAATGTGAATACATTACCTGTCACAGACCATGAGATATTTGATGAGAGATCATTGTATAGACCATTTCAAGGTGAGATAATAAAGATTGCTACAGTAGAAACACAACGTGGTTGTCCTTTCAAGTGTAAGTTCTGCAACTCACCGTCAAATGCAAACCTATACAAAGAGGAGACAGACAGTTTATTCTTCAGACACAGGACTGTTGAGCATCAGGAAGCAGAGATAAAGGATCTTATTGACAAACATGATATAGAAGTTCTATGGATTGTTACAGATACTTTTCTTACCATGTCTAAGAAGAAGTTTGATGAGTGGGCAAGGATGTATAGTAAATACCAACTACCATTCTTCACACAGACTAGACCAGAGTTACTAACAGAGCATCAGGCAAGAACATTGAAAGAGTTAGGTTGTTTGAAACTAAACATGGGTGTTGAGCATGGAGATCCAAAGTTCCGTAGAGATGTTATTGGTAGAGTATATGAAAATGACAGAGCAATAGAAGCATTTAGAATAGCAAATGATGCAGGTCTTTCTACCACATGTAATTTTATAATAGGATATCCATATGAGACTATGGAAAACTGTCAACAATCTATTGAGTTAGCAGCAAGACTGAATTGTAATGACACCAACGCATTTATATACACTCCTTATCATGGTACACCTATGAGAGATATGTGTGTAGATGCAGGGTTTGTGCCTGACGATTTGATTGTAGAAATGAGAAGTGACGACCAAGGAACATACTTAGATATGCCCAGACCATACATGAACAAGGAAGAGATTCAATACATGTATAATAATTTTGTTCATCTATTCAGAGCACGAGAAAGGGAGTTGAAAGGAGAGACAATCTCTGCTACAATTGCTGCATGAGATATTACACAAACGTCCAGATGGTCGGCAACGATTTTCTGGTCAGAGGATACGAGAACGGAAAGTCATTCACAACTAGAGAACAGTATTCACCAACTCTATTCGTTCCATCAAAAAAGAGAACCAAATATAAAACACTAGACGGTAAGTATGTCCAGAGTATAAAACCTGGCACAGTTAGAGAATGTCGTGAGTTCTATAGGACACATGGTGAGGTCGAGGGATTTGATATCTACGGTAACAACAGATATATCTACCAGTATATTTCAGATAAGTATCCAGAAAGAGAAATAGAATTTGACATCAATAAGATCAAACTTGTTACGATTGATATTGAGGTAAAGTCTGAGAAAGGATTCCCTACAGTACAAGCATGTGATGAAGAGATGCTGTGTATTACACTACAGGATTATGCTACTAAGAGGATACTGACATTTGGTGTAGGTCCTTATCATCATAACGATCCTATGATCAAATATGTTCAGTGTAGTGATGAGTATGATATGCTACAGCACTTCATAAAATTCTGGTCACATGATCCACCAGAGGTAGTGACTGGTTGGAACTGTCAGTTATATGATATCGCATATCTTGCTAAAAGAATCACTAGAGTTCTAGGTGAGAAGGCATGTAAGAAACTATCACCATGGGGTCTAGTAACACACGAAGAAATTTATCTACAGGGTAGAGCACATACTGTATATGATATTGGTGGTGTAACTGTACTAGATTATCTTGACTTATATCGTAAGTTTACATACAAAGCACAGGAGTCATACAAACTAGACTACATTGGTGAGGTAGAACTTGGTAAGAAAAAGTTAGATCACTCAGAGTTTGACACCTTCAAAGATTTTTATACTAAAGCATGGAATAAGTTTGTAGACTACAACATCCAAGACGTTAGACTTGTTGATGCCTTAGAGGAGAAGATGAAGTTGATTGAACTCGCTGTGACTATGGCATATGATGCCAAGGTGAACTTTACAGACGTGTTTTATCAGGTTAGAATGTGGGATATGATCATTTACAATGACCTCAAACGCAAGGGGATCGTTATACCTCCGAAGAAAGACGAATCAAAAAGCGAGAAGTATGCAGGTGCATATGTTAAAGAACCTAAACCGGGCATATATGATTGGGTTGTCAGTTTTGACCTCAACAGTCTATATCCTCATCTTATCATGCAGTATAATATTAGTCCTGAGACGCTCTTAGATGAGAGGTATCCTAATGTTAGTGTTGATAAGTTACTGAATGAAGAGGTAGATCTATCTGAACTAGAAGGTGTTACTGTCTGTCCTAATGGTGCTATGTTTACCACAGAGAAGCAGGGATTCTTACCTAAGTTGATGGATAAAATTTATAGTGAACGTGTAGTCTTCAAGAAGAAGATGATCAAAGCAAAGAAGAAGTATGAGAAGACACCTACCAAAGAATTGGAACGAGAGATTTCAAGATGTAACAATATTCAGATGGCAAAGAAGATACAATTGAACTCTGCTTATGGTGCGATAGGTAATAATTACTTTCGCTATTATAAGTTAGAGAACGCTGAAGCAATAACGCTAGGCGGGCAATTTTCTATTCGCTGGATCGAGAATAGAATGAACAAATACATGAACAAATTATTAAAAACACAGGAGGTTGATTATGTTATTGCTTCTGATACCGATTCCATTTATCTTCATATGGGTCCTCTGGTCGACGCTGTATACAAGGGGAGAGAGAAAACTATTGAAGGCATTGTCTCGTTCCTTGATAAGATCTGTGAGGTGGAATTTGAAAAGTATATTTCGAGTTCTTATGAAGCGTTGGCAAACTACGTAAACGCTTACGAGCAGAAGATGTTCATGAAACGGGAGACTATTGCTGAACGTGGTATATGGACAGCGAAGAAGAGATATATTCTAAACGCATGGGACATAGAAGGTGTCAGATTTGCTGAACCTAAGTTGAAGATCATGGGTATTGAAGCAGTCAAGTCATCTACACCTGCTCCATGCAGGGAAATGATAAAGAAAGCATTAACAATTATCATGAGTCAGACTGAGGATGATGTCATAGATTATATTGCTAAGATGCGTAGTGATTTCAAGAAGTTAGAGCCTAGTCTCATTGCCTTCCCTAGATCCTGCAACAATGTTGACAAATGGGAGAGTAAATTTTCTATCTATTCTAAGGGTACACCTATCCATGTGAGGGGGGCTTTACTACATAATCACTACATCAAGAAGAATGTGTTGGAATCTAAATATAGTTACATAAACAATGGTGATAAAATAAAATTTTGTTACCTATCAAAACCCAACCCTATAAGAGAGAATGTAATCTCTTTTCAAGGTGAACTACCTACAGAATTAGGACTCAATAATTACATCGATTATACTTTGATGTTTGACAAATCATTTGTTGAACCACTAAAGGCAGTATTAGATGCTATTGGATGGTCTGTTGAGAGACAAGCAACACTTGAAAGTTTTTTTACTTGATGGTATAATAAGTGCACACAGAACAACTGCCTTGTAGTAGTTCATTACCCCTATTCATTATGGATTTACCTATTGACGATATAGAGTTTGATGTAATACTCAGACACATACCAACAGGTCCTTTGAAGGATAAGTTGAAGTTAGTAAAGGAATACAAAGAACAGGGGTTGCCTTATAAGAAAATACTCAGAGAAAAACACGGTATAGTAGCATGAAACTTTATGGATCAACTGGTAAAGGAAGACTTCCCTCATTAGGGCAGGTACTAAGCATTAAGAATCACCCTAAATTTGCATATGCATTGTATCACCCCTCAAATAGTTGGCCAGTTGTCTGGTTCGATGAACAAATAGAAGCAAGAAGAAATAAAAAACGTATCCAACAAGAGAAGATAGATAGATTATATCCTAAGGTATAATGTTTTTTGAAAAAGTGAGTTTGGTCACGGGTGGGTTTGATCCCATCCACAGTGGTCACATAAGTTATTTTGAACGAGCAAAAGATCTATCAAACTACCTAGTGGTAGGGTTGAATGGCGATCCATGGTTGACTAGAAAGAAAGGACAATACTTTCAGAGTTGGACTGAGCGAGCAAATATAGTAAGACATCTTAATATGGTTGACGCTGTGGTATCATGGGATGATGCTGACGATTCTGCATGCGGTGCGATAGCAAAGTGTCTTGAGATATCTCAAGAAGTTATCTTCTGCAATGGTGGAGACAGAGCACAGGGGAACACTCCCGAACTTGACAAATACGAAAACAATGATAGAGTTAAGTTTGTATGGGGTGTCGGTGGTACAGATAAAATGAACAGTAGTTCATGGATTCTCCACGGATACTTTGAAAGACAACGTAAACTTCTCGGCATATGAACTGTTGGCACTGTGGCACTCAACTGATCTGGGGATCAGATTTTGATGGTGATGACTATGGATGTGGGGACGAGTATTCTATCGTCTCTAATTTTACATGTCCTAAGTGCGAGTCATTTGTACAAGTTTACTATCCAAACAAGGACTAATGGATTTTCTAAAAGACGTTATTAAGGAGATTGGTGATGATTACGCCACGGTTGCGAACAAAATCGATGATACGGAGAGAACGATTGACACGGGCTCTTACATATTCAACGCTCTTGTTAGTGGTAGTGTCTTCGGTGGCGTTAGTGCTAACAAGATTACAGCCATTGCTGGAGAAACCTCAACAGGGAAGACTTACTTCTCCCTTGCCATTGTCAAAAACTTCTTAGATACACACCCTGATGGTGGTGTCATGTATTTTGACACAGAATCTGCTATTACAAAAAGTTTACTAACGACTCGTGCAATAGACTTAGAACGTATTGGTATTATAAATGTAGTTACGATAGAACAATTTCGTAATAGAGCACTAACTATCATAGACAAATATCTTGGTTTGCCAGAAAGTGATCGCAAACCTATGATGTTTGTACTAGACTCCTTGGGTATGCTTTCTACAGAGAAAGAGATCAGAGATGCACTGGATGATAAACAAGTCCGTGACATGACTAAATCTCAACTTGTGAAAGGTGCATTTAGAATGTTAACTTTAAAATTAGGTCAAGCAGATGTCCCACTCATTGTCACAAATCACACGTATGATGTCATCGGAGCTTATGTTCCAACTAAAGAGATGGGAGGAGGTAGTGGACTCAAGTACGCAGCGAGTACAATCATATATCTCAGCAAAGGAAAGGAGAAGGATGGCACGGAAGTCATCGGAAATATTATTAAGGCAAAGACTTTCAAGTCTCGTCTAAGTAGAGAGAACAGAGATGTACAGATACGTTTGTTCTATGATGAACGTGGTCTGGACAGATACTATGGTCTATTAGATCTTGCAGAGAAGCATAACCTAGTAAAGAAAGTTGGTAACAGGTATGAGATAGGTGACAAGAAAGTGTATGCTAAAGAAGTATATAAGAATCCAGAAAAATATTTTGATGATGACTTGATGAAGAAGTTAGATGAAGCAGCAGAGCAACAATTCAAGTATGGTAATTAGTAACTCATTACCATTATTCCCTATACCTATATCACTGTATAATTTTGGAGAAGATAACCACGAACTAAACATCAAGTTAGTTACTGACATACTCAATGAGCATGATAAAGATCCTGATGGGAATCAGAGGAGTAACCTTGGTGGGTGGCATAGTAAGAGTGATTTAGAAGAAAGATACGATAGTTTTAGTGCTATAAGAACTATGATAGAGGGGTGTGCTAATGATTACTGCACTAAACATGGGTATCAGTCAGGTCTAACATGCCAAAATCTGTGGGCAAATGTCAATGAGACTGGTGATATGAACGTTGGTCATCATCATGGGTTCTCTGCATTGACAGGAGTATATTATCCTGTTCAAACTGTCGTTGACAATGATTGCAACTTCAGTTATAGTGACACTAACCCAATACAAGCAGGTATATGGGATGGTAAGAAGGGTGGATCTATTTACTTCCAAGATCCTTCTTATGGTCTGAAGACAGGACTCAAAAAAGATGACAAACCAAGTGCATATACCTTGGATGCATACTATACTTACCCTGTATCAGGACTTCTAATTGTATTCCCTTCATATCTTATTCATGCTGTGACACCATTCAGAGAACAGAACACAAAAAGACTTAGCATATCTTTCACTGCCAACTATGGAGGTGGAGAATGACAGAAAGAGTACCTCTAACGATACTCAAAAATCTTATTCATAATGAAACTTATACCAGACAAGTAATACCTTTCATTGAACCTGATTATTTTGAAGAAAGGACAGATCGTATTGTTTTTGAAGAGGTTGCAAAGTTTTTGAATGAATATGATAAGACTCCTACTAAGGAAGTCTTACACATTGAGGTAGAAAAGAGAGTAGATGTTACTGAAGATGAGTATAAGAACGTAGAACAACTTATATCTGCACTTGATCCAGAGGAATCTGAGTCAAAATGGTTGCTTGATACTACAGAAGAGTGGTGTAAACAGAGAGCAATATACTTAGCACTCATCAACAGTATAAAGATTGCTGATGGACAAGACGAACATAAAAAACCAGAAGCAATCCCTGCTATACTATCAGAAGCACTGGCAGTTGGATTCGACCAACACGTTGGTCACGATTACATAGATGATTCGGAGGATCGTTATGCTTATTACCACAGAGTCGAGAACAAAATACCATTTGATCTCGAATATCTCAACAAGATTACGTCAGGTGGCATCTCTGATAAGACTCTCAATATCGCTCTCGCTGGTACTGGTGTTGGTAAGTCTCTATTCATGTGCCATGTTGCTAGTTCATGTCTTGTACAGGGTAAAAATGTACTGTATATCACTCTTGAGATGGCAGAGGAGAAGATTGCAGAGAGGATAGATGCAAACCTACTCGATACAAATATAAAAGATATTGTAGAACTACCTGAGAAAATATTTAATAAAAAGATAACAAATTTATCTAAGAAGACAGGGGGTAAGTTGATTGTCAAGGAATATCCTACTGCATCAGCACATTGTGGGCATTTCAAATCATTATTGCAGGAACTAAAGTTGAAAAAGTCCTTCACACCTGATATAATATTTGTAGATTATCTAAACATCTGTGCTTCATCACGTTATAGAAGTGCAGTCAACGTAAATTCCTATTCATATGTCAAAGCAATCGCAGAAGAACTACGAGGACTTGCTGTTGAATTTAGTCTTCCAATTGTCTCAGCTACGCAAACTACTAGGTCTGGTTTTGCTAGTTCTGACCCTAATCTTACTGACACAAGTGAATCTTTTGGTCTCCCTGCCACTGCTGATCTTATGTTTGCTCTTATTAGCACAGAAGAGTTGGAGGGACTTAATCAAATAATGGTCAAACAGTTGAAGAATCGTTACAATGATCCGACAATCAACAAAAGGTTTGTCTTGGGTATTGACAGAGCGAAGATGAGACTGTATGATGTAGAACAGGGAGCACAACAAGATATCGTAGAGGATATCGAGGTTGTACAACATAATAAAAAAGAACAATCACAATCCAAATCTAAATTCGATGACTTCAAATTTTGATAGTAAGTACGTCAAGTTCGTAAACCAAGTAACAAGTGACGAATCAAAGAATCATGTAGCATTTATCAATCGCATAAGAGATCTAGAAGAGACATCTGAGATGCATCGACTATTGACTGCTGCTGTAGGTATGTCAGCAGAAGGTGGTGAGTTCTTGGAGATAGTAAAGAAGATAATCTTCCAAGGTAAACCATATAATGAAGACAATGTAAGGCATCTCAAGATAGAACTGGGAGACATACTATGGTATGTGGCACAGGCATGCATGGCACTAGACATCTCTCTTGATGAGATAACTGACATGAATATAGAGAAGTTATCGAAGAGATTTCCTGAAGGACACTTCTCAGAGTATTATTCTGAGAACAGAAAAGAAGGAGATCTGTAGAATTTATACTTACTAAATAAAAGCACTGTAACAAAACAGTACAAAAGGGTCAACTGAACTAGGAGTAACGCTGCCTATTGAAAAAGATCGTTCTAACACAACACTTTTATATCAAAAAACATTATGTCTTTTGTTAATCCTAAGTGGTTCGAGCGTTTTCCTCGCACAATCACGAAAGCAGTTACATGGCGTAGCTGGATGATGGTAACCAACTCAGTAATCGGTTGGATCGTATCAGGTGACCCTTGGAAAGGTCTTACAATCGGACTTATGGCACTGGTCATAAACTCCACACTTTATATCTTACACGAGCGTCTCTGGAACAGAAGCGACTGGCAGCGTAAGACAACTTCTGCTACAGAGAAAGTCTACATCTAATAAATACTATTAGGTTTAAACTATAAGGAATCATTTCATGAAAACAATTAGATGGGTTTTAGCACACGAACCAATTGAATTGTTTCTTAGAGCTGCGAGAAAGTTCAAAGCATCTATGGAGCAAATAGCACCTGGTGCTTTGAATATCGAAATCCTCACACTCTCTGAGTACGCTGAGAAGTATAATAATGGTGAGTCAATTACTAAGCATGACTTGCTCGAACTAATGGCAGAAGGGAAGATTGAGGTCTCCCAGATGTATACCTCAACATTAGGTCGTAAGCATAACAAAGACTTCTGGGCATTAGATATGCCATTCTTGTTCCGTGATCACGATCACGCAACCAATGTCTTTGAAGGTCCTATCGGACAGTCACTTCTTGACGGTTTAGCAGATCCTGCTAAAGGAGAGAAGGGCGGAGTAAAAGGTTTAGCATTCACATACTCAGGTGGATACAGAAATATTCCTGCTAACGCAGAAATACACAAGATAGAAGACTTTGAAGGTCTTGAGTTACGCTGTAACAAATCTCCTATCGCAATTGAAACTCTAGAGTGCGTTGGTGCAAAGACTGTACCAATCGAACTAGAGCAAATCAACGAAGGTGTCCAGTCAGGAATCATCGTTGGTGGTGAGTCAACATACCCTCGCTTCTTCGGTCTGAAGCAGAATGAGTGTATGAATACAATCAACGACACATCTCACAGTCTATTCCTTACATCAATTATTGTAAGTGAAGGGTTCTGGAATGGTCTAGATGCAGATCTTCAAGCGAAGATTCAAGAAGCATCATTCGATGCTGCTAGAGCAGAAAGAGTATGGTCTGTTGAAGACATTGACATAGTGAAGTCCTCTTGTAAAGAAGAGAACATCAACGTTGTCACAATGTCTGATGAGGAGAAGTCAAGATTCAAAGAAGCAACTGCATACATCTATGATAAGTACGCAGACATGTTCCCAGAAGGACTTGTAGATTCTATCAAAGAAACAAAATAAATACACTATCAAGTGATCAGAGGGAGGTTTTACCTCCCTTTTTTTGTGCTACATAATACATACCATGAAATATCTTGAGTGGCCATCGCAGTACTTGCCCTCTGCAAAATATTATGATACTATTCGTTATCGTCCTTTTTTCCTGAGTGAAGAGAATGAGTTGAATAGATGGATGGGTTTGAGATGTATTTGTAGGGCAGGATTATTACCAACGAAGAGAAAATATAAAGTTATATCACCACTACCAGAGTTTGTAGATAATAATTTTCACACAGACATGAATGTAGATCAATGTTGTAGAGATGCAGCAGATCTATGTGTAAAATATGCTGACGGTAGGAAAATAAATTTACTATGGTCAGGTGGAATTGATAGCACCACTGCATTTTATGCTCTACACAATACAGGTTTGTCTATCAATGTACATTGTGATCCACAAGTAGAGAAGGAAGCACCATATATTTTTGAGAAACTAACTTGGGATCGTTATCCCAACATGACTGTGATCATGCACCATCACGACAATACTATTGATTCTAGTCCCTATGAAGCAGGTATGAGTGTAAGGAAAGGCATAGAACCTTACATAAATGAGGACAATATGTTCGTCACAGGTGAGATTGGTGACCAAATATTCGGTACAGGAAAGATATTTGCCTTCCCATCTCATACATGGGACAGAGATTACAGAGAAACTATACCCAAGAGGATAGATGAACTGACTTATGATACTATGCACTATGCCTTGAACAAAGAAGGTGTTAGTCTAAAGCAATGGATGTGGGCAGGAAGTTATATGTTTAAGTATCAGACAGCAGCAGTTCGTAGCATCAGATACTATGGTGCTATAGCACCCTTTGCTCCTTACGATAATTGTTTTAGTTTTTTTGACACACCTAACTGGAATAGGTATGGATATACAAACCAAGATGAGAATAGTTCTTGGAGTAAACCAAAAGAATATAAAATGCCACTCAAAGAATGGATATATCAACAGAATGGTGATGAATATTATAGAGATAATAAACTAAAGTTTCCCTCATCTAACAGGAAGAGGTTATATGATAACGATCTTGATGGATTAGATGATACTGAAGAGTGGTATGCACTACAAAAGTCTGTGTTTGGGGGTAACATGTGATGGATACACCCTACGAAATTGATACTAAGTATGCTCCTAAGTATACAAAATATGGTAGTAGAAATGCTGCTAATCCATACTTTTATCATAGTGAGAATGAGATAAACAGGTACTTTGGTACTCGTATGCTTTGTAGGAATGGTCATCTGAAGCATAAACATAAGTATGAGATAATATCACCGATACCACTAAACACATACACTTCTATGTCTTATGATCTGGTGGTAGAAGATGCTGTAAATTATATGGTAGAGAAAGCGAATGGTAGGAAGATCAATCTCATGTGGTCAGGAGGTATTGATAGTACTGTTCCATTATATGGTTTTGCTAGAGCAGGAATAAAAATAAATGTACACTATGATGAGAGCACTAAGATAGAAAACATCACAGCATATAATGATCTAAAGAGTGGTAAGTATGGTAACTTGAATGCTATAAATCATGGGATAACTAATGAAAAATATGCTTTACGCACACATATAATACCATACAAGAATGATGAAGAGAATTGTTTTGTAACTGGTGAAGTAGGTGATCAAATATTTGGTACAGGTAGAGTATTTTTGTTCCCAAAAGAACAAAGGAATGCTCATTATAGAGAGAATGCACCTGATTGGATCTGTGATGCACTAGAGAACTGTGTGAATTCAGTTCTAAATAAACCTGATGTGAATCTTAAACAATGGCACTGGGCTTGGAGTTTCAACGCCAAGTATCAGTGGGTTATGATAAGATGTAAACAACAATATGATCTGACACCTTACGGTCCTAATTGTAATGCGTATGCTTTCTATGATACACCCAACTATCAACGTTGGTCTATAACAAATCAGGATGAAAACAGTGCATGGCAGGAGATTCCTGAGTATAAGTGGGCATCTAAACAGTGGATATATGAACAGAATGGTGACAAATTTTATAGAGATAATAAACTGAAGACACCATCTGCAAATAGAATTAGAACAGCAGAAGGATTCAACTTTGACTGTCCTGTTACAGGATTAGAAGTTAGTAAGGAATATATGATGGTAATCAAAAAAACTTTTGGTAAGACAGCACCTGCTTTGGACTATGCTGATGAGGAAACACTAAAGAACATGCAGTAATGGCAATCGATAGAGGAAAACAATTTGAATATGCTATAATGAAGTCTGCTTATAGTAATATAAAAGACCCTACTCTGACGGAGCAGGGAGTCATCAACCTGGCACGTATGAAAGGTGTAGAGCAGACAGTACAGGACGTGGCAGATGAGATGATGTTCAAGATACAAGGTAACTTTCCAAATCAACAGTTCTATAAGTCATTCAGACAACTAGGTGGTGGTAGTCCTGAACCTAAAACTGATGTTTTGTTTATAAAGAATGGTAAGAAGCACAAGTGCTCTATGAAATATGGTGGTGCTTATCAGTTGTCTTCAGCAGGTATAGAGGGTACAGTAAAGGTGCTCAACAACGTGTTATTCAAGGTAGCACAGAAGGGTGGTATGGGTGGTGCTCAAATAAAAGAGGTCGCAGCAGTTCTAGATGAGTTGTCACAAACATTTGAGGGACCTAAAAAACAAGAGCAACCTATCATGAAGAGAATGATAGAGAAAGCAAAGAAAGAAGGTGGATTGAATGAGAGATTGCAGAACATACTTGGTTCAAGAAGACAACCTGAGGGTGATAAATTATTCATGGTATTCAAATTAGAACTTGTCAGAGAATCTCTGACAGGTGAATCGCTATTTGGTATGGGAAGTGACAGAACGGCTAACTATGTTATGACCGATAGTCAATTGAAACCAATCGATGCTAAACTTGTTAATGAAATTGCTAAGACAACTTCAGTCGATATTCGACTCAAGGGTCGAGGTAAAACTAAGGAGGGTATTAGACTCAATGAAGCAGTCATCAGAATTGAACCAGCTAATTGACGAGGTAATCGAAGTCTATAAGACACAGAAGACTCGTAGGAAACAGATCATGGTCAAGGAGATCCAAGACTTTGAGAAGTTTTTCTATGCCCTAACTGGTGCCATAGATAAATATAAGCACATGCAAGCAGTAGGTTTGTATTATATTGAATCCAACAAGAAACTTATCCATCAGAAATTGACTACGTGAAACAGTTCTCTCAATTTATTACAGAAGCAAGAATCACTAAAGCATCGCAAGAAGCGAAGCGTTTAGGACTTGTTGGTGACGGTCATGGAGACTGGTACGACAGACAAGGTAATCTAAAAGCAAAGACTGTCAAAGGTGAACTCAAAATGTTCTCTGGTGGTAGTGGTAAAGATGATGAGATGGGTACTGCTGGATCTAGTGCAGCAGCAACGGTTGCTAAACGTGGATCAGGTGACGATGCAGGTACTCTTGCTAGTAAAGTAACCACTGGTAAAGCATCAGATACAAATCCTAATCCAAACTCTGCTAATGGACAGGCGAAAGCAGCATTACAACAAGTAAGTAGAGAGAACCCACTCACGATTGCTTTTGATAAGTTTGATAAGGATGATGTAACAGATAATATATTAGCAACAGTAGAAGAAGTATCAGGTGGAGAGTATTTTTATATCTTCCCTAGCAGAGATACAAAGATTGAAGACTTCAAAGGTAAATATCCGGAGATCCAAGAGTCTATAGTAGATGATGCAAATGCTGAGACAATATATGATGTACTACAGTCATTATACGAACACGGATTTGATGCAATCAATATAGTAGTTAGATCGTCAAGAGCAAAAGAGATATCTGAGTTAGCATTGAAGGGTAATGGTCAACTATACAATTATATTATGATGAATGTTATACCTGTAGATGAGAGGACTATAAGGGAACAGTACTTAGCAGGAGACATATTCAAAAATGGTTCTATGATTGAGTTTAATAATAGACAGGGACAGATTTTTAGACGTGGTGCTAACCACCTTATATGCGTTGATGAGAACAAAGAAATCTTCAGAGCATGGATATCAGAAGCAAGACAGGTAGACAAACTATTCCTGCCACTTGATTTTTGATAAATAATACGATAAGACTTAGGAAAGTAATGAGTAATCCATTTACACAAGTATACGATGATCTAAGATCACCTTATTTGCATGAGAAGAAAGCAAAGAAAGACTACGATGGTGACGGTAAGGTTGAAAGCGGTTCTAAAGAACATGCTGGTGTAGTTCACAACGCTATACAAAAGAAGAAGGGTGGTACACCAGATGGTAAAGACACTCGTACTGAGGGTAGAGCATATGGACTTTACAAGGGAGATGGTAAAGTAAGGATTGGTAAGAAAGAAGAGAAGAAACCACCTAGAACTGCTAAAGGTGCCATGGCATATGATGGTCCTAACAAAGCATCGTCTGAAGCAAGAGATAGAGTCATTGCTAAGACTAAGGCAAAGAGAGCGAAGTTGAAGAAGGAAGATTGGAGAGCAGACCTAGGGTTTGAAATAGTTGAGCACCACAAGACAGACGCTGATGGTAACGTTATACCTCATGAAGATGAAGCAGATGGTACACCTAGTTCAGTAGAAGAGGGTGCACCATACACAGTGAACGTTGCTGATAAGACTGGAAACACACCTGCATACCAGAATTTCAAAAAAGGTATGTTGAATAAGTTGACAGGTAAACCACTATACAAGGCTGGTGTTGGTTTAGAGAAAGCATCTTACGAACCAGAAGGTGAGATGGTTGAAGCAACTAAGGGTGAGAAGTTAGATATCAAAACAACTGGTGTAAAGAACAAGATTGAAATCAATCCTGAGATGAAGACAGAATCAAAGGATAAATTTTTTGAGAGTCTAAAGCAAGCACGTAAGAATGTTGGTATGGATCCTGATAAACCTTCTTGTTGGAAAGGTTATACTGCAACTGGTACCAAGATGAAGGGTGGTAAGAAAGTTCCTGATTGTAAGAAGGAATCTCTACTAGATAAAGTAGAGTCTGATGCACTCAAGATGCTCAATGCTAGATGAAAAAGCAGTCTCCCGAAAACAACAAAGATTCTTCGGGATGGTTAGAGCGGCTCAAAAAGGTGAGGCGAAAGCTACCTCACCTGAGGTTGCCAGAACTGCTGCCAGCATAAAAAAGAAAGATGCAAAGAAGTTTGCATCTACTAAACATAAAGGACTACCTGAAAAGAAAATGAAAAAGGAATCTGTTAGTGAAGATGCTAAGATGGCAAAACAGAGTGATGAGAAACTCTCTGCTGCCCATAAGAAATTTAGTGGTATGGAGCAGACCCCTGCTAATTCCTTCATGAAGAAGAGAATAGAAAGAGAAATCAATAGGAGAAAGAAAGGTATAGGTGCTAAGAATGAGGAAAAGAGTTATTACATAGACAAGGAAGCAGAAAAAAGAGGAAGAGAAAGAGACGCTCGTAAAGCACAAAACAAAGCAGCAGCAAAAGAAAGAGCAGCAGCAAAAAGAAGAAAAGAAAGAAATAACCTTAGAAAACAAGGAAAGTATGGTGCTGTTGGTGGATATTATGTAACCAAACACATGGAAAGAGAAGGAGTAGAGACACACCCAATGAGTCTTGGTGTTATAACTGAGAAGAAGAAGGGTGTTGTAAAGATTAAGGTCAATAGACCCATCAAGGTTAAGGTCACTGACATAGGAGCTGGTGGTAAGGAATATGTTAGAAAGAACTGGGAACAAACTACTGTAACTAATGATGGTTCTAAACTATCACCATTACATGTACCTGGTGGACCTAACAGTCAGTTCAATGCGGATGGTACTAAGAAGGTTTTGAAGAAGACTCTTAATAAGGTAAGGGGTACTGCATTCAAGACAGAAGATAAAGAAGCGTATCATACCATGAGTACTAAAGAGTTTAATAAAACTCATAGAGATTTCAAGAGTGGATCAAAGAAGAAGGGTGATGCAAGAGTAACAAAGGGAGTCACCAACAAAACAGGAACCACAACTCCTGTGTCTAGACGTGTAAAGTTTTCTGATGAGTATGTACCTGAGAACATAGTCAAGAATGTAGGTGCTGCTATGAAGAAGGTTGGTAAAAAGTTCAAAGATTTCATAAACAAACCAATCATGGCACCTAATATAAACAAGCAGCAGCACTTACAGAAGATAAGGAACTCAGGTGGAGACCCATCTCATTGGGAGTCGGTTCAGACTGAAGCAATCTCTTTCAAACGTAAAAAAAAAGATAAGAAATCCTCATCAAGTTATGTTGGTAAAAGAGATGCTGGTGCAATCGCAGCAAAGAGGATGAGAGATAAGGAGCACCAGAAGTATGTTAGTTTCTTACCAGCAAATGAGGAAAAAAAGTTCGGTCCTGGTGGAGATCCAATAAAGAAACGTGGTTTCGTAGACAAGGCACTAACAAAACTAAAGAATCAAATACCTGTAAAGAAGATTGACACAGACACTGGTATAAAAGAAGCTAAAGAACTAAAGAAAGCAAAAATAAATTATAAGACCACTAAGAAAGGTGGTAAGACAACTTATCATGTCAATAAGAATGATGAGTCAGATGCACAGAAGGCAATGAAGAATGATCCAAAATACATTCTTGGTAAGACTAGAGTAAAACCTGTAAAAGAGGGGGCTGCTTGGACAAAAAAGTCTGGAAAGTCTCCATCAGGGGGACTGAATGAGAAGGGTCGTAAGTCTTACGAACGTGAGAATCCTGGCTCTGACTTGAAAGCACCACAACCAGGTGGTGGATCTAGAAAAAAATCATTCTGTGCTCGTATGAGTGGAATGAAAAAGAAACTAACATCTAAGAAGACTGCTAGTGATCCTGATTCAAGAATCAATAAGTCACTTCGTAAGTGGAAGTGTAATGAAGATAGTCTGCAAGAGATGCCAGACAAATTGAGTGACCTTTTGAAGGGTGATAAGGAATATGATATTACTAATGCTAGAGAGCGAGTGATATATAACAGATTGAAGAAGGCAGGTAAGAACCCTCTAATCAAGAAGGTGACTGAAGCAACTCGTTACAAGAAAGAAAAGGGTTATGATAAAGGTGGTACTAAGAAACCCACAGGTCCTAAGGTAAAGGACGCTGCTCTTGATGCTGTAAAATCAAAGTATAAGGGTCAGATAATGAGGAAGGGTAGTAACCAACCTAAGAAGGTGAAGGGTCAGAAGTCTACTGGTGTTGGTAAGTATCTTGCTAAACATAAGGCGAAGCAACAACTCAAGAAAGACACTAAGGAAATGGGTTATGGTAAGGACACTAAGTCTTATGTAAATGCCAGAGCAAGGTATGGTAGTAAGGAGAATATGAAATCAGGTAAGGGATTAGGAACATGACCTATCCTGCACCCGACAAGACACCATACGACCCATGGTTTGATGATAATATACCATCACCACAATATGGTAGTATGCAATGTTGGATAGCGACTGAAGATACAGCACAGTGGTCAACTGTGTTTGATGCAACAGTTCACTCTAAAATGTATGAAATAGCAACCCTTACAGGTGTGCTACTAGGAGGTTCAGATGAAATCATTTAAAGAATTCAGAGAAAATGTTACACCTAAGATGTATGATTCTACTCCCTCTGTTACACCTACGATAAGGACTCTTGATATTATAAAGAAGAGTAATGAGAGGTTTAGAAAGAGCACAAAATTCAACCTACCACTACCATTGGCTAAAAAAAGTACATCTAAAGTGACTACCTAGATATATACTAGGAACTACGAAAGATTATTATGTTTTCATTTCTACTACCATTTGCTACTAAGGTCATTACAGACGCAGTAGACAAGATACCCGACAATGAGGAATTGGGTGAGAAACTTATAGATGTATGTCTAATCATACTAGGAAAAGCAGTAAAGCTTACAAAGACTGATATGGATGACAAACTTCTTGCAACAGTGGCGGCTGCAATCAAAGCCAAATAATAAATAGTAAAACGTAAAACAAGGAAAAGCACATGGCACTATGGGGAGCTAGTGACTCAGACGAGTCAAAGCCAAAGAACTTGACAACAGTTGAGAAAAAGGAAGTTTTTGCTAACGCTAGTGGTTGGGTAAGAGAAGCAGGTTCTGTATTATCAGGTAACGATAATACCGATGCTGATCCTGAACTCTTGGTCGCTATCAGTGGACTAGCAGTATCACTAGGTGCTGCTGACATCACAGAAATTGAATTTAAATCCACAGCATTTGATAAGTCAGATGGTGGTAACATTGATATGTTGGTAAGATTTAATGAGGCAGTTGATGTAACAGGTACACCACAGTTCCTAGTTACTAACCAAACAGCATCCGCTAGAAATGTTACATGCGATTACCTATCAGGAACAGGTACAAACGAACTTACTTTCAGAAAAGTAATTGCTGCTAACAACGCTGCAACAAATGCTTCTGATGTACTTAAGGTCGTTGCAGATCCAGTTTCACTGAATGGTGGTACAATCAAGGATGCTGGAACAAATACTGCATCTACAATTACCAGTGTTGTAGCAATTGGTACAGCTGCTGGAACTATAACAGTAGAAGCCTAGAACGGGCGACACATCTAAATGAAATTTGATGAATTAAATGATGATAACTATGTGATATTTGCTATCAAACATTATGAAAATCCTCTTTCCTCCACCATGGAGGAGTTTGAGGAGGATCTAAAAAGATTCAAGTATATCAAAAGGTTATTGAAAAAGTACGTGGTATCAGGTGAATTGAAACATCATCTTATTCTGAACCACATGATCATATGCTTCAATGTCTTTAATGAGGGTGCCATACCGCTACTCTTCTATAAGATTGACAAAGAGTATTGGTCACTTATCAAAACATTCTTAGTATTTTTGAATAGGATACCAGACTTTCCAAAGACTGGTCTTGATGATATACCTATACACAAGGAAGCGAACGTAATTCTTACTGCCATCTAATGAAGGATTGGAAGACCATAAGAGAAGAGATGATGACTACCGATCCTGGTAACACAGGGAAGGCAGGGTTCTCATCAAAGGCAGATGATGAAGGTCCTGTGGCAGGGTATGATAAAGGTATGAAACCTAAGAAAAAGAAGAAGTATGCTACTGGTGGTCATGGTTCACGTCGCAGGTGGATAAACAGTGGACCCAAGTAATGCTGCTAATAACGCTATACTAGAAAGATTAGAGAGAATTGTAGAGTCCCTGCAAGAGAACTCAGTCAAGATGGGACAGTTGCTTGCTGTTCACAATGAGAAGTTAGATAAGCAAGATCGTATTGATGCAGTGCTCTTTGAGAAGATAGAGCAGGTTGATGAGAAGTTAGATAGACATGCTAATGATATCAAGAAGGGATGTGAGAGAGATATTAGACTGGTAGATGTACGTCTTCGTACGATAGAGAAGAAGATGTGGACTATAGCAGGAGCATTGACCATTATAAGTTTCGTGGTCTCACCTCTTGGACAACTTTTTATAAGAAACTTGACCTCTAATACGACGTCTGCTATCATAAGGGAAAACTAAACCTTTGTAATGATTCACATTGATGCCAAGTATATAAGTTTGGTATCTGCTCGACTTGGTAAATTCAAAAGGACAAAGAACAATCTTTATACGTTCAGGTGTCCTTATTGTGGTGACTCGAAAAAGAATAGGAATAAAACTAGAGGATATCTCTATCAAGTCAAGACAGATTTCAATTTCAAATGCCACAACTGTGGTCTGTCAAGATCTTTTACTAACTTTCTAAAGGATCAGGACTCTAATCTGTATGATCAGTATGTTTTTGAGAGATATAAGGAAGGACTGACTGGTAAAGGAACTGTTGCTCCTGCACCAGACTTCAAGAAGATAATCAATAAACCTGTATTCAAAAAGAAACTAGACTTGCCTTTAGCATCTACAAATGCTAGGGCATCTTCTTATTTAAAGGCAAGAAAACTAGACCCTACGAAATTTTTATACGCTGATAAGTATAAACATTTTTGTAATACTATCAAACCAACATTTACAAATGTTCGTGATGATCATGCACGTATCGTAATCCCCTTCTATGACTCAAATAAGGAGTTGATAGGGTTTCAAGGACGTGCTCTGGATGGGTTCGTACAACCTAAATATTTGACCCTGATGATGGTAGAAGATCACCCAAAAGTCTTTGGGTTTGATACTATAGATGAAACGAAAGAGGTGTATGTCACAGAAGGACCATTTGACTCAACGTTCATTGATAATTCCATTGCTATGTGCGGTAGTGACGTGGATCTTAGCGGGTATAATCATCTTAAATTTACCTATGTCTACGACAACGAACCAAGGAACAGGGAGATCGTCTCTAAGATTACTCAATCCATCGAGAAATCCAATAAGGTGGTGATCTTTCCAACACATATCAGAGAAAAGGACATTAATGATATGGTGCTTGCTGGACACGACGTGAATTCTCTGTTAGAATCAAACACATATACAGGTCTAAACGCTAAACTTAAATTACAAACTTGGAAAAAAGTATGAGCAACGGTATAAAAGTTGTAAAGAGAAATGGTTCTACGGAACCATTGAACCTTGAAAAAATGCACATCATGGCAGAACGTGCATGTGAAGGACTCGCAGGAGTCTCTGCTTCGCAGGTTGAGATACAGTCTGGGATACAATTCTTTGATGGTATCACTACCGCAGAGATACAGAACATCCTTATTAAATCTGCCAGTGATCTTATTAGTCTAGATAATCCTAACTATCAGTTCGTTGCTGCTAGATTGATGCTCTTTGCCCTCCGTAAGGGTCTGTATGGTAAGTTAGAGACAATCCCACACATTCGTAACCATATCAAGGAGTGCGTTGAGAGGTGTCTGTATGACACCACAGTGCTTGATAAATATTCTGATGATGAAGTTGATGAAATAAATTCATTCATTGATCATGGACGTGATTATCTCTTTACCTATGCAGGTTTGAGACAGGTATTTGATAAGTACCTCGTTCAAGACAGAAGCACAGGTGAAGTATTTGAGACACCGCAGCAAATGTATATCATGATTGCTGCTACATTATTTGCCAATTACCCAAAAGAAACGAGACTCAGTTATGTTCAAAGATACTACAACAGCATCAGCAAACACAAGCTCAACATTCCCACACCTGTCATGGCAGGAGTCAGAACTCCACTTCGACAATTTGCTAGCTGTGTTCTTGTTGATATTGATGACACCCTCGATAGCATCTTTAGTTCTGATATGGCTATCGGCAAGTATGTTGCACAAAGGGCGGGTATCGGTATCAACGCGGGCAAAATCCGTGGCATCAACAGCAAAATCCGTGGCGGAGAAGTACAACACACGGGTGTTGTACCTTTCCTCAAAAAGTTTGAAAGTACTGTCAGATGCTGCACTCAAAATGGCGTTAGAGGTGGATCAGCGACTGTCCACTTCCCCATCTGGCACCAAGAAATAGAAGATATACTTGTACTAAAGAACAACAAAGGAACAGAGGACAATCGTGTCAGAAAACTTGACTACTCAATCCAAATCTCAAAACTTTTTTACGAAAGGTTTATCTCGAATAAAGAAATCTCGTTATTTTCTCCCCATAATTGTCCTAACTTGTTTGAGAGTTTTGGGACCGATAGTTTTGATGAGTTATATTGCAGTTACGAATCTGATGAATCGATCCCCAGAACTACCATCTCAGCACAGGAACTCTTCCTAAACATACTCAAGGAGAGAGCAGAGACTGGTCGTATATACATCATGAACATAGACCACTGTAATAGTCACTCGTCATTCCTTGATAAGGTGTCTATGAGTAACCTATGTCAGGAGATAACCCTACCTACCACACCCCTACAACACATAGATGGTGAAGGTGAGATAGCATTGTGTATACTATCAGCAGTCAACGTAGGAAAAGTACAGTCAGATAAAGAGTTACAAGAACTATGTGACCTTGCAGTCAGGTCATTGGATGAAGTCATTGACTATCAAGAGTATCCTATCAGTGCAGCAGAGGTTTCTACTAAGGCAAGAAGATCTCTTGGTATAGGTTTCATTGGTCTAGCACATTACCTTGCTAAACTTGGTTTCAACTATGATTCACAGGAAGCATGGGATGCAGTTCACACACTAACTGAGTCGTTCCAATACTTCTTACTGAAGGCATCAAATCAACTCGCAAAAGAGAAGGGTGCATGTGAGTATTTTCACCGTACCAAATATCACAATGGAGTATTACCAATTGATACATATAAGAGCGATGTAGATGAAATTACGGAGGTAGCGTATCAGCATGATTGGGATTCTTTACGGAATGACATCAAGACCCACGGTCTTAGGCACTCAACACTGTCCGCACAGATGCCATCGGAGAGCAGTTCCGTTGTGTCAAACGCAACAAACGGTATCGAACCACCTAGAGACTACCTGTCCATTAAGAAATCAAAAAAAGGACCTCTTAAGCAGGTTGTACCACAGTATACTAAACTAAAAAATAATTATACTTTGTTATGGAACATGAAAGATAATAATGGATATATAAATGTGGTTTCTGTCATGCAGAAATTTTTTGATCAAGCAATATCTGGTAACTGGTCATACAATCCAGAGAACTACCCTAACAATGAAGTGCCAGTGTCTGTTATGGCACAAGATTTGTTGACCACATATAAGTACGGTTGGAAAACTTCCTACTATCAGAACACTCACGACATGAAGAGTGATGAGATAGAGGAACCTGTATCAACAGCGAATTTACTAGCAGAAATAGAAAATAATACAGAAGAGAACTGTGAATCCTGTGCAATTTAGAACTAATTCCAAACCTATGAATATCCAAGGCATGACTGTGTTCAATAAGGAACACGTTGATACCAAGACACAACCTATGTTCTTTGGTAAACCCTTGGGAGTACAAAGATATGATTCATATAAGTATCCTGTCTTTGATAAACTAACCAATCAGATGTTAGGATACTTCTGGAGACCAGAAGAGGTGTCACTACAAAAGGATCGTAGTGATTACCAGACACTGAATGAAACTCAGAAGCATATCTTTACAAGTAATCTAAAGTATCAGATACTATTAGACTCTGTACAGGGTAGAGGACCTGGCATGGCATTTGCACCCTATTGTGCACTGCCTGAGTTAGAAGGTGCTATGAATGTCTGGCAGTTTATGGAGATGATCCATAGCAGATCTTACACTTATATTATCAAGAACGTTTATCCTCAACCATCTGAGGTTTTTGATAAGATACTGGATGATGAGAAGATATTGTCTCGTGCTAAGTCAGTGACAGCAGCATACGATGACTTCATCAATGCAGCACAGCAGTATGGTCAGAGCAACTGGTGGAGACCAGATTGGCAGAGTGCTAATGCTTCTTCAGAAGAAAAAGAATTGAAACGTAAACTTTACCTTGCTGTATCTAATGTCAACATTCTTGAGGGGATCCGCTTTTATGTTAGCTTTGCTTGCTCTTTTGCTTTTGGCGAACTCAAGCTCATGGAAGGGTCTGCAAAAGTTATATCACTCATTGCCAGAGATGAAAACCAACATACTGTACTGACACAACAGATGATCAAAGCATGGCAGAAGGGAGACGACCCTGTGATGCTAGAGATTATGAAGGAGGAAGAGCAAACTGTCATTGACATGTTTAGAAATGCTGTGAATGAAGAGAAAGAATGGGCACAGTATCTGTTCAAAGATGGTAGTATGATAGGACTCAATGACAAGTTACTCATCAAATATGTTGAGTGGATTGCTAACAAAAGGATGAGAGCGATTGGACTAGATCCTATATATGATGCACCCATAAAGAACAACCCACTACCTTGGACAGAGCATTGGATCTCATCTAAAGGTTTACAGGTTGCACCACAAGAGACAGAGGTAGAAAGTTATGTCGTCGGAGGAATCAAACAAGACGTCAAGAAGGACACGTTCTCAGGGTTCAAACTCTAGAGGTAGATGGTCTCCACCTTTGAATAGAGATGGAACCCCTTGTTTGAAAGGTAGAATTATAAACCTAATACAAGTAGTAGTGGTAACACAGTTACTGATAGTTGCTGCTACTATACATGGATGTCTCATGCCAGGTAGAGAGTGTAACTCAGAGACTAAACAACATATTGCTAACATGATGACTGTTATAACTACTTCTACATTTGCATTATACGCTGCTGAAAAGTGAAATTTTATTTTGATGGTTGTTCCTTCACTGCTGGTGGAGGGTTCAAGAAGTATGGTTATGAAGAATATAAGGATTTGATATGGCCACATCATATTGGTGAGCATTTCAATGCAGAAGTACATAACTTTGCTATTGGTGGTGCTGCTAACGAAACAATACTCAGAAATTTTTTCGTCAAAAATTATGATGAGTTAGAAAGTTATGACTGCTTTTTTATACAAACTACTTACCCATCTAGAGGTGAGTGGTTTGATGATATGAAAGGTTATTGGAGGAGATATAAGTTCAAAGCATATAAGAGGAAAGAGGAACTTAGAAAGATAGATCCTGACCTAGAAAACTGGATTGATTATTATTTGAAGAGAATATACAGCGATAAGGGTGGAGGAATAAAGGAGAAGGTAACATTCAGAAGCATAGACTCACACCTAAAAGCGTTGGGTAAACCTGTGTTCTGGTCTACAGTTATAAAAGCTAGAGAATGTCGTATGAATTATCATATGAACTTCAAGGATCCTAATCAAACCACCAATCTTCCTAAGACTAAGTTCACCAGTTTCCCTGATGGACATCCAAATGTTGAAGGTAACAAGGAGATTGCTGATGAAATTATTAGGAGAATGAAAAATGAAAATATATTTTGATGGTGCATCTTGGACATACGGAGGAGGACTTGATGAAGAGGGTCATTCTCTTGACTGTCGCTTCTCTAAGTTAGTCTCTGATCATTATGGTGCAGAGGAGTTCAATATATCAGAGGGTGGTGCTGCTGCTAACACAGTCCTAAGACACTTATTTACTGGTAAGTATAGACAACTTGAGTTTGATATCAAAGACTTTGATGCTTTTGTTATAGAATTACCATTTTTTCAAAGAGAAGAGTACTATTCTGAACTAGCACATGCATGGAAAAGACATAAACCAGACTGGGCACTAAGTAAAAAATATCTCAACCTCAAAGATAAGATATACAGATTTACTATCAGGTCATTCATTGCTGAACTAGGTAAACCACTCGTTCTAATATATTCATCTCCCCAAATTTATTCTATGGATTATGATTTATTCTTTTCAAAAGGGTATAAGTATGCTAGACTGAGCAAAGGACATCCAAACCCACAAGGGCATCGTCAGATTGCTGACGATATTATAAAAGTTTTGACCCCAAGATTATGAAATACATCTTTGATGTTGATGGTACATTGACTCCTGCTAGGAAGCAGATGAAGTTAGACTTCATGGCATACTTCCTCAAGTTTGAGTGTAAGCATGATGTTTATCTTGTTACTGGTAGTGACAGGCAAAAAACAGTGGAACAATTAGGTCTTGACATATACAATAGAGCAAAGAGAGTATATAACTGCTCTGGTAGTGACGTATATGAACAGGATCGTAATGTTTACAGAGATGATTGGACACCATCAGACAAAGTAAGACAGTTCTTACAAGATGAATTAGATTATAGTCAGTTTACTATAAGAACTGGCACACACATAGAGGAAAGACCTGGTTGTATCAACTTTAGTATCTTAGGTAGAGGTGCTAACTGGTCAGAGAGAGAAGTATATAAGGCATGGGATAAGGATGAGCATGAAAGACAAGAGATCGCTCGAAGATTCAACGATAGATTTCCTGACCTCTATGCTACTGTTGGTGGTGAGACAGGACTAGACATAGCACCACATGGTAGAGATAAGAGTCAGATACTCAGAGACTTTGATCGTGATGTAAAATTCTTTGGAGATAAGATGGATCCTGGTGGTAATGATCATCTATTAGCATCGAAGATTAGAGAAAAGAAAATAGGTGCTACATACTATGTGTTTGATTATAAACATACGTGGGATTTATTAAAGTATGAAGCCTCAGAGCGCGAAAGCAAAGGGTAGGAAACTACAACAGTGGGTAAGAGATATGCTTATTGAGCATAGGTCTGTACACCCTGAGGATATTGAGTCGAGGAGTATGGGTGCAGGTGGTGAAGACCTGATAATGGCACGAGATGCTAGACAAAAGTTTCCTTACAGTATAGAATGTAAGAACCAAGAGAAGTTGAACGTTTGGGATGCTTATCAACAAGCAATTGATAACTCTGGTGACTATGAACCTATTCTTGTAATGAAGAAAAATGGAAAAAAACCACTGGTTGTCTTGGACGCGGAAAACTTTATCAGATCACAAAGCTGATATGGATGACTGGCGTTACTCAGACGAGAGAATGTTACTAAGGGCAGAAGTCTTTAGATCATTGCAACACCACTTAGCAGATCATACACGTGCAGTCTATGAGTTCTGCACCCTATGGGTAGATCTAGGAAACCCTACTAACAAAGGTATAGAGGAAGCATTCCAAGACTATCTACGTAAACTAGCAGAGGATTCTTATGCAAAAAGTAATTAATGCAGCAGCACTATTCGCTGGTGCAGTTTCACTTGCTGTCGTTGGTACAGCAGGTTATGTGTTCATCAGAAAGGATGCCATCATTAGTGACATCAAAGAAAAAGTAATGGAGTCAGTGATGGGAAGCGTTACTGAATCACTTCCTAGTGTTGATCTACCAGAGATGACAGGACCAGCAATGCCAAGTCTACCTACACCTCCTGCACAATTATAAATAAAACTGCCTAGCAGTTTTAGAATGGAAAAAAAGGATGAGAAAAAAGGTCCTTTAGGTAAACTAAAAGATTTCGCAGAGGATAAAGAGGAGCAACTCGCTATCCTTAGTACATTTGTTCGCCTTGGTATATTAGTATGGTCGGGAGCAATCTTAACTTTGAACTACGTCACAATACCAGGTTGGCAACAAGATAAGATTGATCCAACTTTCATAGCTTCGGTCTTCACAGGGGTCACAGCTACTTTTGGAATTCAAACGGGAGGTAAGAAAAAGAAAGATGAAGGTGGTGGTAATGCTAACATAAGCAAGAAGGATATAGAAATGCTTATAGAAAAAGCATCCCAAGCAACACCCCATCAGATAATAAGGTTAGAACAGGGTCCCGTGACAATATCTGCAAACCCTAGTAAAAAGGTGTAATCGAATACTTTTCTGAGATAATTAGTAGGTAGTATCTAACTAAACTAATGTCTCACTATACTATTGGTTATCATGATAAGTATAACGGACTCCATGAGATCTGTGAGTATGCTGACGATGCATACAATGCAATCAAGCAAGCAAGAGAAGACCTGACAGGATTCAATGCTCCTCACGTTGCTGAGTATTGTATCAAGGAGGACTAGATGAACGGTAGATTAGATAAGGTTGCGATGACTAGCAAGTTGATGCAACTGAAGAGAGAGTTGCACTACAAGTGTGAGATCGGAGAGAAAGGTAAGTGGGAATGTATAGGTGCAAATGAGTACCTCAATAAATCCCTAGATATATTGGATGAGTTTTGGCAATGACTAAGTGGATGACATTGAAATACCTAACGTAAATGTTAGGACACTAAACATACCAGAGATAGGTGTATTCAATGCACCTAATGTACCTGTCATTCACGTACCAGTTACAGTAAATATTGGAAAACCGATAGTTGATATACCAGGTTGTGTAGAAGCACACCCAGAAGACAAAGGAAAAAGTCCCTCACTTGTCGAAGATGACAGTGATGGGACTGTTGTTTTATGTGACGGTCAGTATCCATCCTATGATGCGATGGACTATGTACCAGAAGAGATGACAATAATAACTGAAACACCACCACCTGATGTTATACCCCCACCAGAACCACCAGGTGCACCAGAGGTTCCAGATACAGGAGGTGTAACAGAGGAAGAACAACCATGTCCTGCACCAGGTCAACCAAGAGTGGGTGATCTATCTCAAAGTGGAGATGAAAAAGTTAGTGGTCATGAACTCCAAGGAACTAACTGTATAGTATTATATGAACCTACTACTGCTATTGAAAAATTTTTACCATCGACTAACGTGGTTACGACCACAGCAGTCATAGCAACTGTTGCTACTGCGTCTGCCCTATTTGCAAAACCCCTAGCGGATTTGATTCTGAGGGCTTTGAAACCTCTAATAAAGAAGGCAACTGATACTGTGAAGAAGAAACTGGGACGTCATCGGACTTTATCGAAGTCGGAGGTTCTATCAAATAAGTATCGGGATTCAAAGGGTCTTCCACCTTTGAAGGACTACTCAAAACGTAAGAAGAAGAAGGGATAGAATGTTTATGATCTGGTAGTGTGTTTGGTGGGTTCACTAACACCACGTCAGCACACACTGCATAGTAAGGAGACTTTGGATGGAACATAATTCCAGCCTTCATTAGTTCTCCACAATTTTTTAATCTTGCAATCTCAAAATCCAAACGCTTGTTAGCATTTGTCTGCTCGATGTATGCTATCTGCTGTGTTGCTGCTTCTTTACATAAAGCAGTCAATTTCTTATCAAGTGGCCAACTTATAGTACCACTGAGACCTATTGATAAGTTCTGAGTATTCTTTTGACCAGTACGAGTTGGAATGTAATATAATATTTCACCTGGATTATCAGGTACCCCATCATCATTAGCATCAACGTTGTTGTAGACAGGATCTTGGAACATTTCCTCGAACGGATGCTGTTGTGTAAGCGATCCGGTGACGAAGGGAGTAAGGTTCATGGTAGCACCTTGGCACTGTATACCATTACTATAAGTGTTGGTAATATAAGGTCCTTGTAAAACTTGTATAGCTTGATTGGTTACTGAGCCTGAAGAGTTGGCGACTGGATTAGCGGTAGCAGAAACTCCCCCCACGTCTGTCTGTGCTAAGACTGGGGTAGTTATGGTAAGAAGACTAATAGCGGATAGTACTGATGTACTTACTGACTGAAGATTGAAGTTGTATCTGTGACGCTTTGTATTGTTGTTGTTCGATTTATTATTGTTTGTGTCTGTAAGCCCGGACCATTGTAATGCTCGGTGAATTGAAACGATTCCCCTACATTTTGCTGTGTCCAATTTGGTTTTTGATCTAGATCTAACCCTGTCCATGTCGAAGTCACTCCATTCAATGTATTAGATTGAGCACTACCTACGTCGGGAGTAATGCTCGTGCCATCATGTTGCACGTTTGTCCCCGTTACCGAGTATGTCCAGCCAGTCGAGTAATCCATTGAATTAATGGTCTCCGTCACGGTAGAAGTCGTCTCCGTGTGGCTGGTCATCGAGCCCTGTGTAAAATTAGGGACCACAGGGACTGCAATCGCAGTCGGTGCAGTCGCAAGGACAAGAGCACTGACAGTTATCGCACGATACACTCTCATATATTACCATAACTCCCTATTTTATAGTAAGTTCTGTAACATGCTGTCCTGTAGCCACAGTACCTGCACCACCAGCAGTTATTGTCATAACCCCTGCACTGGTTATAGTTCCAGCGAGTGTTCCAGCAGTTCCTGCTGAAGTTGAGGTTTGATTACTGAAGTTTCCTACAGCACCCACTGCTGGAGCTGATGTTGCAACAGCATCTGCTTGAGTGTATGACTGGGTAAAGCTGAACTCTGCACCAGGTACATCCTGAGTTGCTGCGATTGTGCCAGGAGCATAAACACCTGAAGTTATAGTACCAGCACTAATAGTTGATGCTGTATTACCATCAGTCGTGTCCACACCGTTTCCAGTTATCGAGAATGAGGATCCAATCCTCTCAACTTGTGTTGCTGCTGCGTTCACCTGCAATTGAACGCTACTTGATAGTTTATGAGTGATGTCTGCACGTGCACTCATAGGAGCAGCTAACGCTAACATAATAAAGGGAATAAGTTTCTTCATACTTATGTACGTAGCATTATAGCCGTATTTATGTTACTATATATCTGAACGATATAATTACCTATTACAATGAAAATTTTTCTAGACACTGCTGATACAGAAGTGCTCAATAGGCACTATGTCACTGGACTCCTAGACGGAGTAACTACTAATCCAACACTCATTCGTAAAAGTGGACGTGATCCCCTTGCTGTTTATGAAGAGATAGCAGAGATAGGATTCACTGACATTAGTATGGAAGTTGGTGGTAACGGACTAGAGATGGTACAAGAAGGGCGAGCACTAAGAGAAAGGTACGGAAGTGTAGCAACTATCAAAGTTCCATGTACACCAGAAGGACTATGGGCATGCCGAGAGTTGAAGCGTGACCTTATAAAAGTAAATGTAACACTCATATTCTCAACAGCACAGGCAATACTAGCAGCAAAAGCAGGAGCAAAGTATGTTTCTCCTTTCGTTGGTAGACTGAATGATAATTCACACAATGGATTAGGTCTAATTGAAGATATCAATAAGGTATTCACCATTCAAGGTGTACATGAGACAGAGATACTATCTGCATCACTAAGAGATGTATCTAGTGTGTCTGGTTCCTTCGCTGTAGGTGCTGACATATGTACAATACCTCCAACAGTATTTGAGAAGATGTATAATCACATCCTCACTGATAAAGGACTAGACCTATTCAATAAAGACCTTGAGACAATAGCAAATGCGAATAATTCATGACGCTGTAGACGATGAGTTAGTAGACAGATGTTTAGAAGAGATCAGTAGAAAGAAGAAGCAAGATGTCTGGGGTATATCCAAATGGAAATGGGATATGCCACTCACTAAAGGTTTCAAACAACCAGTTTTCTCTTCTAGACCTGAGGTATATCAATATAATGATCTTAGGAATCAACTCACACAATACTTCAAGAGAGTACCTACAAATATAAACTACCATTTGTGGTTACCACAATCTGGTATCAATTGGCATGATGACAACTTGAATGTCTACGGTGCTACATTATATTTGAATGATTGGGTGCCAGAGAAGGGTGGTGTATTCATGTGGAAACCTAATAACTCAGAGGAGTTGAAGTGTATCCACCCCAAAAGAAATCTGTTGATGATAAATGATGAAGGTGAAAGACATGCTGTCACTCCTATCATGGCAAATGAGGAGGGAGGAATGAGAATGTCTGTTCAGATATTCTGTGCATTACCTGGTGAAGAGTTGAATCATGGTAGGATGCCAGAACCTAAACCAGAGAAGAAGAGGAAACCAAAAAGTGCATCTTCACTCTAAACATATTGGTCTTGACTGGGCAGAGGATGTAGACCTACTGTGTAAAAAACTAATACTACAGCATAAGTGGAGTAGTAAAAATTACAAGAGAGGTGAGTATGTGTTTGACATAGCACCTAATAACCTAGGACTCTTTCAACCTCTGTTTGATATAATAAAACAAGAAGTTATAACACTATATCCTAAGGCAGATATACCAGACAGAACATACAATGCTAGTTGGGCATATGTATCTAATGTGGATAGAAGTGTCACCTATGTTCATAATCATATGAGTGAGAAGATACAGAAAGATATATCTACTGTCTTCTACTTACGGAAACCACCACAGTCAGGTGACATCATGTTTTTACTGGGTGGTAAAGAGCATATACATACACCAGTAGAAGGAGAACTGCTGATATTTCCTGCTACTTATTTCCATGCACCTTTACCATCAAAGACAAAGGAGTATAGGATAGCTATCAATGTAAATGTAATCACACTTAATAGGTATGATTGCTTTCTTGACAAGTGATTTGAATATCAGTATAATAGACTCGTTAGTTACCAAAAAAATGTCTACGAAAGGATCTTTTCTTTCAAAGTTCAAAGAAAAATCTCAACTCCTAGTTGATGCTGTAGAAAACAGATTGGATTTAGAGTATGATCATCCTAGTTTATACTCTGCCTTGAAGTTATACTATACTGAACAGGAAATTTATTTTTATAATGATAAAGACAAAGACTACGATGTAGTCATGGAGAATTTAGAGTATGACCTTTTGAATACAGGATTTATTTTATGATAGAACAAGAACGAAGACCATGGGGGTGGTTCAAAGTTCTGGTAAGAGGTGAAGATTACTGTGTCAAACAAATTCACGTTGAACCAGAGATGAGAATCTCATTACAGTTTCATCGGTATCGTACCGAGGACTGGGTGGTTGTGGATGGAAGTGGTATTGTTACTCAAGGTAATGTTGAAACAGAGTGTTATAGAGGTGATAAATTCTTTATTGGAATAGAGATGAGACATAGAATGACAGCAGGTAAAAAAGGATTGACTATAATAGAAGTACAAAGAGGTAAGTGTGTTGAGGATGATATCGTAAGATTAGAAGATGATTTTAATCGTGTTGATCATTTTGCGTGGGGTCATTATTAATGTTTCTAGTTACAGGTGGTGCAGGGTTTATTGGTAGTAACTTCCTACACTATCTCAAAAAATATACTGGTGTAGAAGAACAGGTTATCATTATAGACAACCTGTCTTATGCTGCTGATAAAAAATATATGCCACTCAATGATCAGTTTGTATTTGAGTACTGTGATATATCACAGGAGGATAATGTAAATTATATCTTTGACAAGTATAAGATCAAGAAAGTATTTCACTTTGCTGCTGAGTCACACGTTGATAATAGTATAACTAACTACAGACCTTTCTTAGAAGCAAATGTAATTGGCACAATCAATTTATTGAATGCCAGTCTAAGACATAATGTAGAGAAGTTCCATCACATATCTACTGATGAAGTGTATGGTTCTTTGGAATATTATGACAAGATATTATTCAAGGAGACAACACCATATGACCCAAGAAATCCTTACTCGGCAAGCAAAGCAGCGTCTGACCATTTTGTCAAGACGTGGCATAACACTTATGGTCTACCTTATATTATTACTAACTGCTCTAACAACTATGGTCCTCATCAACATGTAGAGAAGTTGATACCTAAAGTTATATACAATGCGTTTAGAAATAATATTACATACATGCATCAAGGTGGACATCAAGTAAGAGATTGGTTATATGTTTACGATCATTGTTCTGCAATATGGAAACTGGAAGAGAAGAATATAATCAACGATCACTTCAACGTAGGTGGTTCATGTGAGAAGAGAAATATAGATGTTACTATAATGATATTAGATATGATGAAAAAGCCACATGATCTCATTGGTATCAGCAATGAAAGACCTGGCATTGACAAACGATATGGTATGGATCATAGTAAGATCACACAACGTACAGGATGGAAACCTTCCACAGAATTTGAGGTAGGTCTTCGTGCTACTATCACTTGGTATCTAGAACAACTAGTATGATTTCTTTATACGGTCACGGTTTTATAGGTAAAACTTTCAAGAACCTATACAAATCAGAAGTTGAAGTACAAGAAAGAGATGAAAGAGTGCCAAGGCACAACGACATCTTGTACATGATTTCAACTACACACAACTATCATGTCCATGATCAAATCACTTTGGATGTCGAAACAAATCTACGAGTCCTTTGTGAAACACTTGACTTCTGTAGATCAAACGACATCACATTCAACTTTGTCTCATCATGGTTTGTCTATGGAAAAGGAGCACACTCCCCTGCATCCGAAGTACAGGCATGCAACCCAACAGGATTTTATTCTATTACCAAGAAGTGTGCAGAGGATCTTATCATTTCTTTCGCACAGACCACTGGGATGAAGTATAGAATCTTTAGACTATGTAATGTGATGGGAGAGGGAGATCATAATGCAAGTCGAAAGAAAAATGCTATCCAATGGATGGTAAATGAATTGAAACAAGATCGTGATATCAAAGTATATGATAAAGGATCACATCAACGTGACGTAATGCATGTCAAAGATGTATGTAGAGCAATGAAACTTGTCATGGACAAGGGTAAGTTGAATGAGATCTACAACATAGGATCAGGAGAACCTACAAGGGTTAGTGAGATTGTAGAACTCGCTAAACATTTTACTAGATCTCGTGGTAAGATTATAAGTATTGATCCTCCTGAGTTTCACAACAATGTGCAAACTCAACACTTCTGGTTGGACACAACTAAGTTGAAGAGTTTAGGATTTGCACAACACATTACTAATGAATTTATTGTCAAGGATTTATGTATAATCTAAGCGAGCAGGTCGACAATTTTATATTCAGTCTTGAGAAGAGTGGGTATGAAACAATGAAGTACCTACCAAATCAAAATTGGAAACCTGGTGATCCAATCTATTACTCAGGTCCTTACTGGGACAATAGAGAAGTTACTGCTGCTATCACAACATTACTAGGTGGTCAGTGGTTACCAGCAGGGGAGAATGTCAACAAGTTTGAACGTGCTTTCTCTAAGAAGTTTGACTTCAAACATTCTGTCATGGTCAACAGTGGTTCATCTGCTAACCTAGTGATGATCGCTGCGTTGAAAAAATATTTTGACTGGCATGATGGAGATGAAATTATAGTATGTGCATGTGGATTCCCAACTACTATCAACCCTATCATTCAGAATGGATTGAAACCTGTCTTTATAGACATAGACATGGAGGATCTCAACTGGAACTTAGAGCAGATAGAAACTAAACTTTCACCAAGAACTGTTGCTTGTTTCTCATCCCCCGTTCTTGGTAATGCCTATGACTTCGATAAGTTTTTTGAGATTCTTGATAGGAATAGACTTCATTACATTGCGGACAACTGTGACTCCTTGGGTAGCAAGTGGAGAGGTGAGTTGCTTACTAAAAAAGCCGTCGCTGCGTCTTGTTCTTTCTATCCAGCTCATCATATCTGCACGATTGAAGGTGGAATGGTCTCCTCTAATATCGAGGAGGTGATTCAGATCGCCAGATCTTTTGCTTGGTGGGGTCGTGGTTGTTACTGTGTAGGAGCCCAGAATAAATTGCCCAACGGTGTTTGTGGTAATAGATTTGATCGCTGGTTGGAAGGGTACGACCAAGATGTCGATCATAAGTATGTCTTTGGCGTCCAAGGATACAACCTCAAGCCTGCCGATCTGCAAGGGTCTATTGGACTTGTGCAGTTGGAGAAGCAGACAGAGATACATTGTGTCCGTCGTATGAATAAAGGAGCACTCACTCAAGTCTTCAACCAAATTCCTGGTTGCAGGGTTGTTGAAGAGAAAGAACATGCAGAGACCTCTTGGTTTGGAGTACCTATAATATATAAGGACGGTAAACACCACCTTGTAAAGTATCTAGAAGAACATGGAATTCAAACGAGGAATTACTTTGCTGGTAATATTCTTATGCATCCTGCTTATAAGCACATTGAACCTGCATCAAACTATCCCAGAGCTTCAGAAGTTCTAGACAACGTGTTCTTTATAGGTTGTTCACCAGTTATTACAGTGGACATGCTAGACTACATAGATCATGTTATAATAAAATATATCAAAGAATTCAAATGAAAAAGAGAGCATTAGTGTTGGGTGCCGGTGGGTTCATCGGGTCACACATGGTCAAGAGATTAATCGAAGAAGGTTACTGGGTAAGAGGTGTTGACCTCAAGCACCCTGACTTCTCTGATACTGCTGCCAATGAGTTTATCACAGGAGATCTCACAGATAGAGACTTCATGAAAAGAGTCATTCACTTTAGAGGAGAGACTGGAAACTTTTATGCTAGTGTTCCTTTTCAGTATGAGGAACCATTTGATGAGATATATCAGTTCGCTGCTGACATGGGTGGTGCAGGATATATCTTTACTGGTGAGCATGATGCTGACTTGATGCATAACTCTGCTCTTATTAACATAAATCTCCTATCATGTCAAAAGGAGATGAACGAAAGTTACCCACGTCTTTTACAACCTGTACCTGACGTAGTGGGTAAAACTAAAATATTCTATTCAAGTTCTGCCTGTATGTACCCTGAGTACAACCAACTTGATCCAGATAATCCTGATTGTCGTGAGGATTCCGCTTACCCTGCTGCACCTGATTCTGAATATGGATGGGAAAAATTATTCAGCGAGAGGTTATATCTCGCTTACAGTCGTAATCATAATTTCGATGTTAGGATTGCGAGGTATCATAACATCTACGGACCAGAAGGAACTTGGTACGGTGGAAGAGAAAAGGCTCCCGCAGCTATCTGTAGAAAAGTGGCGTACGCAACCAGTGGAGACTCAATTGAAGTATGGGGAGATGGACTTCAAACACGAAGCTTCCTCTTCATCGATGAATGTATTGAAGCAACACGTAGACTCATGGAAGGAACGTGGACTGATCCCATAAACATAGGATCAGAAGAGATGGTAACCATTGATCAGTTAGTAGATACTGCTGCTAAAGTTGCCAATAAAGAAATTGGTAAGGATCATATTGATGTACCACACACAGGTGTAAGAGGTAGAAACTCTAACAACGATCTTATCAGAGAGAAGTTAGGTTGGGATTATAGTACAACACTTGAAGAGGGAATGGGTAAGACATACAACTGGATTATGTCACAGATTACTAAGGATATGTACCCTGTTGATGCAGAGCATGATATAACTGGTAAGAAGTATCTGTCTTATGGTAACTGTAGCAAATGAATACAACCTATAATTATGAAAAGGATACACTAAAGCATCCTTTCAGTGGACACACTAAAGTATTTGAAAATTACTCTCAAGCATATCAGGACTTGTTTGTTCTCTCTATGCTGAAGGGTAAGAAGAATGGTAAGTATGTTGAGGTTGGTGCAAACCATCCTCAAAGTATGAGTAACACATTCTTATTAGAGACTGTGTTTGGTTGGAGAGGATTCTCTATTGAAATAGAGAAATCAATGTGTGAAGTCTTCAATGGAGACATGGCAAGACAGAACCATTGTTATGAAGCAGATGGCACAGTGTTTGATTACGAGACAGCAATACAGAAAGAGAAGTGGCAAGGTAGAATAGATTACCTTTCTCTTGACTGTGAACCACCCAACATAACATTTGATGTACTCAAAAAGTTTCCACTAGATGAGTATAGATGCAGTGTTATAACCTTTGAACATGATGCATACAAAGATGGTTTTGGTATCATGGATGCGTCAAGAAAATACTTGACAGAGAAAGGATATGTGTTAGTATGTTCTAGTGTATGTAACGGATCAAATCCATACGAAGACTGGTGGATTGATCCATACGTAGTCAAAGAGGAAACATACAAACCATTTGAATGTATGGGTTCCGAAGCAAGAAACATTTTCATATGAAAATTTCTCATTGGTATGGTAGACTAGGTAATAACATACAACAATGTGCTGTTGGTTTGATGATGGCACAAGCATACAAAACAACATTTGAATCAATACCACATGATGTCATCAAACAATTTTCGGTTAAATTTGGGGATGGTCGTAGTGACCATCAGTCCAAATTTTTCTATTATCAAGGACCGTACAAAGAGGTTACGATTGATTCTTCGTTGGTCTACACTCAGATACGAGCGTTTTGTAAGGAGTTTATATACCCTCAGTTGGCACTCCCCAGTGTTGATGTTCCTGATGACACTCTTGTCATCCATCTTCGCAGTGGAGATGTTTTTGACAAGAACGTCACTAACCCTGATCAATATGTTCCTAATCCCTACGTTTTTTACTTTACTTTGCTTGAAGCCTTTGAGAAGGTAATAGTAGTAACAGAACCAGACGATTATAATCCATTGATAGAGGAGTTGAGGAATCAATGTCCTAAAGTAAAGGTGCAATCCAAGAGTGTTGAAGAAGACTTTGCTACTTTGATGAACGCAAAACATGTAGCAACATCAGGTGTAGGAACATTTGGTACTGCTGCTGCATTGTGTAGTAGAAAGATAGAAGATTTATATTGTACTGACCTCCATATTACAGAGCACCTAAATTATAAGATGTTCTATAATACTGATGTCAGGATCAACCTTATGGAACTACCTGATTACATAGGTATAGGAGAATGGACTAACTCTGATGAGCAACGACAATTCCTTTTCGATTACAAGGCACAAACTTAAACTCACACATCAGAAACTCATAGAGATTCTGTGTAAGAAGTTGCCATACTTTTACTTTGATGATTGTGCTTATGGTAATTTTGAGCATGATCTAAAGACTGATATGCATCCGTACTTCAGTCATACATTATTGAATGAGGAAGCAAGAAAGTCTGACTGGTTTCGTAAGTTCCCATGGAAAGGTATTGGTGAAGCAATTGGCATGCCTAATCATACTATGTTGAGAGCACATATGACATTACAATATCCTAGACCTGATGTCTTTGGTGTAGCACATAACTCACATACAGATCAACCTGATAGAAAACATATTGTGGCACTATATTATCCTAATAAAGCAGACGGTGACACATTCTTTTTTGACTCTGATCAAAACGTTATACATAGAGAAACACCTGAAAGAGGGAAGGTTGTAGTCTTTGATGGGTCACAGTATCACTCAAGTTCTTCACCATCTAAGACCACTAGATTCACCCTCAATATAAATTATTACCCATGAAAATTTTTGACGTCTTTACTTTTTATAATGAACTAGATCTATTAGAACTAAGAATGAATATCTTAGGTAACTCAGTAGATTATTTTGTTATCAATGAGGCAAACATAACCTTCACAGGTAAACCAAAACCCCTATACTTTGCAGAGAATAGAAAGAGATTCAAGAAGTGGGACGATAAGATAATATATCATCTGACAGAGGACGACAATAAAACATACGAACAATACTATGAGGGTGTCCCTTACCATCGTAGTATGATAGAAGAAGGTATAAAAGATTTACCAATACATTATCAGAGAGCATGCTTCCATAAGGACTCAGCAATCTATGGGTTCCTTGATATAGCACAGGACAATGACATCATACTAACAAGTGATGCAGATGAGATTGCAAACCCAGAAGCGATACAGTGTATAGAAAGTTGGTTTGATCCAAAGAATCATTATGTATTGACAGGTCCTTTATATTACTACTACCTCAATGTGAAGTGTGAGGATCAGTGGATGGGAACAAGAGTATGTGATATGAAAACACTGAAGAGTATGAGTGTAGATAAACTAAGACAGTCACATGAATTTGCATACAAGATTGCTGATGCATCATGGCACTGGAGTTTCTTTGGTGATGCTGATACTGTTAGGGAGAAGATGGATGCATACGAGCATCAGGAGAATAATAAAGCAGAGTTCAGAGATAGTATGGAGGATAGGATAAAAAATAATCAAGATCCTTATGGTAGAAGTTATTTGTATACACCTACAACTGTACCAATAGACGAGTCATTCCCTGCTTATGTAAGAGCACAGAAGAATCGTAAGATGAAGAAGTTTATAAAGATATCATGAATGTTATATCAGGACCTGCAATAGCAGACCACTGTGACTATGACTTTGGTGATCAGGCAGGAGTGGTAGGTCAGGTGTTGAATGCATTTATGAAGGATGCTAATACTGACAACATAGAGTTTATTACATTTGTAAACCAAAGTGATAAGGATATCTTGACTCTATTCATAGATAATATTAGATTATATAATAGACAGATCAAATGCAACAACGATGCTGATCA
>VTLG01011006.1_pt1 | contig 47988 bp, 56 predicted proteins | sample 4694571 | NCBI WGS metagenome assembly VTLG01 (sample SAMN12604809, study PRJNA352737) | marine metagenome | biome: ENVO:00000447; feature: ENVO:00000209|ENVO:00000569|ENVO:01000036; material: ENVO:00002151; isolation source: viral sequences binned using virsorter ... | reverse complement strand
CTTCCTTTACACAATTAGGAACTTCCTTACCATCCTTCTTCTTAGTTCCTTTTGCCTTATATCCATCCCAACATTTATCAGCACCAACATTTTTACGTGCTTGTTTTAAACCTTCGGAAAATTCGTTAAATGATTTCATTAGAGATCTACCTTTCTAGTTGGACTAAATTCTTTTCCATCACCAAAGAAAGTCGAAGTTTCTGTGAATCCAAAATCGTCACCTGGTGGGATTAATGGATCATCATACTGATCAATTACTGTATCTTCATTATAATCTTTTTTCGCTGCTGCTTTTACAGTATATCTTTGCTCACGTTTTGCAGTTCTTGTATTACTATCAGAATAGTAATCAATCTGAACCTTACGAATAAGTCCATCTGTAGAATCTGCAATAGGACCAAACATATATGTTTTAGCAGTAAAGCTTAAAGTATATATTAATGCTCTTCTGGTTTCAAAATTACCTTCATAATCGTCAGTAAATGTAATATTATCAAGAACCATAGGAACATCCCTCTTCTCACCAATCTGATCTACTAAATCTATTGTTAGAGTAAAACCAGGTTGAAAGAATGGTAATATTTGTTCCAATATTTGAAGAGAATCATCTTGCAATTTCGTAAGAATATTTAATTCAAAACCTAGATTATATGGAACAGGCATAAAAACCTTTTTAAGTTTTCCACTATCATTAGCTTTAAATGTTTGTGCAATACCAGATTTTCTTGATGGATCATATTGTATATTATTCATTTCAAAAGAAATTCTAGGCAATGTTACTTGAACCGCCTTATTTAATTCTGGTTGTTGTTGAAGTCTTGCTAAAAACTTTTGCTTAGGTCCATATGAAATTGGAACCTTAATTTGACTAATATCCTTTCCAGTAGAATCTTGATGACGAACATGAATATCATTAAAAAGTGTTCCGAAAGAAATAACGGTTTTTCTTATTATTTCGTGATAAAAATACGTTCCTAACATTAATAAGTACCAAAGGGATTTGATTCAGTAAAATCTAGTATCTGATCTGCGTTCAACTCAAATTCACTAGCATCATTATATTTATCATTAATGTCATCGGAATTATATGACCCAAGAGTATATGTTGCTCCAGAAGTTTTTCCAACTATATCTTCACCTTGGAAGAATCCAGAAACTGTTGATCCAATACCAACATTACTTATAGTTAATAAATTAGTATCTTTATCCCAAGATTTAACTCTTGCTTGAGCATAAGATCTAGAACCTTCAATAACTTCATTAAATTGGAATGTTCCAATACCAGCCATAGATGGTGGATCTGCAATAGTTACTGTAGGTATTGATGAATAACCACGACCTGGATTACTTACATATATGCTCTTAACAACATGATCAATACCAGCATATCCTACAGAAGCAATTCCAACTGCAGTAGTTCCAGCACCTGGTTGTCCAACTGTTACTGTAGGTGCTGTACTATATCCAACACCACCATCAATAATATTAAATCTAATAACACCTTGATATGTTGGTTCAATTGAACAAGTTGCAGCAGCACCTGTTCCACCACCACCAGAAATGGTAATAGTTGGTGGAGTAACATAACCAGCACCAGCACTCGTCATTATTATCTTCTCAATAGAAGTAATATTTGCTCTAGTTGTTAATATACCTATTGCTGTAGCAGGATTATTTGCAGGAGAATCTGAGAATGTTATTGTTGGAGATGAAGTAAATCCAGATCCATCATTATTTAAAAATACTTCACTAACATATCCAATACCTAATGCTGCTGTTGCAGTAGCAGTTCTACCAAGACCAACTAATTTAAGTGTAGTAATATATCCTTCATCTTGAACTTGAGTATCAATAGCATCAATAGAAGTATCAATAACCTCATCCTCATATTCAAAGAGTTCACATTTAAGTTGATAAACGTAATTTTTCCCTAGTTGATAAAATGGATCTTCATGCTCTACAAATTTAATCTCAAATAGTCTTTGCCCTAATGGAAAATAAACAAGATCACCTTCTCTAGGTCTAGTGGATAATATTATTTCACTCTGATCAGTGCCATCATCAGCAGCTGAAAGAAATGGTGAAATAAAATCTTCAAATCTTTCTTTAGAAATTGTTAAAGTAACTTCATCCTTTAAACTCATTCCAAATTTTGTTAAGACATCTCCTGCACCACCATATCCATCATAATTATTAACATATGCTTCTATAGCAAAATTATCATCAAATTTAGAAGATTGAACCTCTTCCATAATTGATGTTCTATTTACAAATTTTCTGGGAATATATGTTACTTCAACACCAAAAATTTTTAAATGTTCATTTATTAAATCTTGAGCTAATCTCTGCTCTGAAGAAGTTCCCTGTAGAAAAAACGGATTGAGTGCCATATCTTATCACCCAATAAAATCATACGGTGGTAATTCGTATTCTGAAAACATTCTTGATCTGAGACCTTCAATCTCCCTTTCAGCATCATCAAAAATTTCTCTACCGTTAAGTTCTATACCACCTGGTAATTTAACTCCACGAAATTTGATTAAATTTTGTCCCCATTGTCTCTTCATAAGAGCTGTGAGATACAATTTGAGAAAAGAATCATTATATACCTGTGTAAATGATGTTGGATCTAATGCTCTATAACAATCTAAAATTAACCAATTACCAACAGATTCAGCACCCCAATCAATATCCAAATACAACCTATCTTGTCTCTTGTTAAATCTTACTTGCTTATCAGTAGTAAGTAAATGGTCAATATCCTCAAGATATGATTTAACCATTGCATACTGAAGTAATTCTACAGAATTGAAGTAATAAAGATCATTTAAAAATAACTGATACTTTATACTGAACATTCCACCAGATATGGAACTAGTATCAAATTTGAATATCTTTTCTACACCAACTACAGAATCTGGAACTTGTAAAAAATTAGAAGTTTCATACCAATTACTTATCGTAGTACCATAACCTGCTATATTTGTAGAAGTAGCAGTTGTAGTTACTATACCAACACCATTATGATCCTTTGCCTTTCCTCTTTCAATATCTTCTTCGGTAAGTTGATACTTAAGATACATCCTTTCAACACCGTCAAAATGGCGTTCATTGAAAAGTTGAACGGCATCATCAACCAAATCATCTATTTGATCATCATCAAGGTTAATCTCCAATACAGGAGCTCCCAGCTTCCTTAGACAGTAATCTACTAATTGTGTTCTACTTGCTGGTTTTGCCATTTCCTCTAACTATCAGTTTTCTTGGTCTTTTTCAGTTTTGTTATTTCTTCTTGTAGATTAATAATCTCTTGTTGAAGATTTCTTTCTTCTTCTTCAAAATCTTGTTTCAATGTTTGTAATTTTGCCTCAAGAAGAATTACTTGATTTGATGATTGTGCAAGTTTTTGGTTGTATAAACTCACAAGAACATTCACGTCAACTTCACTATTCTGTTGTTGCATAATTTTTTCAAATAAATTTAGAACGTACCTCCATCAAGGGTCGAAGACCAATGAGGCTTATTAGTATATATGATAGAAACTGTAGCAGGAATTACTGATAGATTTTCAATAGCACCATTATCACCTTCTTTTCTAATATTGTAAGTATTAGTAAATGTCCCTTCAACACCGACCAAATCAACTGAATTTCCATTAGAAACTGGTGATTCAACAACACCATAAGCACCACTAGTGTCTTGCCTTACAATATCACCAACTGATAATGTTACATTACTAGGTAATGCAAGAGTATTTTTAGTCACAGCAGTTAATATCTGCTTAGATGTAATTATTGGAGCAGCTGGATTATTAGTTGAAGTTTGTAATCCATTCTCATCAAAATATACTGCACCATGTGTATTATAATCAGCAGTTTGATAATATATTCCTTTAATGTCTAGGAATCCTCTAGTACCACTTACAAGACTGCCTGATATTGATGCATCTGGAACATAAGTCCAAGAATTTGCTGGAGCACTACTTGCACCATTTGAATCTTGATCAATATAACCAAAGAAACCAGACTTACTATTCGCAGTTCCAATTCCAGTATTATAATTAAAGGCAATACCACGATCAGTATTAGTATCAAAAGCGTGAGTAATTGTTAATTGTGATGTAGTGGTAATACCAGCAGTGGTAGAACCTTCAATGGTGATCATTTTTGCACCAACATCAAGAGTAGTAACCGTAGTTAAACCACTATTTGGTAATGCAGAATTTCCAGTAACAATATCACCAGTATTAATACCAACAACAGAATCAATAACAATTGTACTAACACCAGTAGCAACTGATGCCATTACTGTTCTATCACTAGTAACATCACCAATAGTAAAGATGGGATCATTAACTGTTACATTAGTTGAGTTAACTGAAGTTGTTGTACCATCAACTTGTAAGTTACCTTTAACAATAACATCACCTTGATTACTTAATCCATCGGGGAATGGATCAATAAACAACTTATCACCACTTCCACTAACAGATGAAATTACATTATTTTCAATTCTAACTTTACCAAAAACGGAATCAGTAGATACATTCAACGTAGTGTTGAACATAACTTGCTTACCTGATATTAATAATCTATCAGTTCCATCTTCATCATATTCAAACTTAACATCCTTATCATTACCAAAAGATAAGAAAGTATCATCTACTATATTAACTTCTCCAGTTCCATCAGTATCAAATTGAATATCACCGTCAGTATCTGTGGATGATATAACATTACCATCCATTCTAAGATTATCTACATTCCACTGATCAATCCTTCTAGTATTATCAAGAACAGCAACTATACCACCATCACTATTTCTTGAATTTTGAACACCAGCAACTGTTCCTGGTGTATGTTCCATCATAGAGGTGTAATAATGACCACCTACTGGGAAAACATTACTTCCATCATCCCCAAGGAATATTCTATCTTTATATTGATTAGTTCCTCCGTAACTGCCGATGCCAGTTACATAACCCATTTCACCCCAATTTAGGCTGGCAGGCTTGTTAGTACCAGAGGATCTTTTGATCCTAATAATGCTAGCCATTTAAAAATTTCCCCCGTTGATGTCTAAATTCTGTTCTGTGCCAGGTGTCAATGATAATGTAGCATCCCATTTCTGAGTCGCTCCGTTATAGACTAAGACCATTCCATTTAAAAGGTTCGAGGCATTAACATCGCTGAGTTCAGCTAAGGACAGTCCTTGGGCTCCAGCGAGTGAAGAAATAACTTTTACAGCGTTTTGTTGCCCTACTCTGACCTTAATTTCTGCCATTTATGTAAGCAATTCAAGAATCTATCTATTATTTATATTTTATGATTAACTAACTGTTGTAATAAAGATTTGATCTCATCAATATCTTTTTTCATCGCATCAAGTTCTGCTTTCTCATCAAGTTTTCTATTTCTTCTAACAATATGTTGAGAATATGCATTAGTATCATTATCTAAAATCGCACCTGTTTCTGGATCACGAAACAGGTTTTTATGTCCTTCAACTGGTATCATGCTTTTTTAATAGGTAAACCGTTAATTAAATCTTTTTCGGATGGTTTTTTAGGATTATTAATATCCTTATATAGTGAATTAATCTTATCATCTTTAGATTTTTTTGCTTGTAACCAATTTGGAATAAATCCTGGAGCAACTCTTATAAATCTTTGATTTTCTTTCATTTTTTCAGCAGGAGTTCTAAACCACTGAGTACCAGGACCTAACATCTGTTTAGGTGTTAAACCACCACCAACAGAGTAATCTTCTATAAACTGTTTAAAAGTTTTCATGCGTAGTGCATACTCCTATCTTTCTTTTTATCCTTTAACTTATCACCTCTCTGGCGTTTTTCACCAGTTTCTCCATAACCATCTGGGTGCTTACCTGCTTTCTCTTTTCCTAATCCTTCAGATTTCTTACCACTCTTATCAGTATAATGTAGTGTTGCCTTTTTACCTGGTTTCTTAGTAATAACAGATTCCTGATCGTGTCTGCGACCAAGTTCTCTCATAGTTTTGCCAAACTTACGTTTTGACATACCTTCTGGTTTAGTAGTGGAGTATGAAACTTCACTAGCATCAGATCCATCATCATACTTATACTTACCAGTTGTTTTCTTGTAACCAATACCCTTTTTCTTTAGATCCTTTTCAAGACCTTTTCTCTTCTTACGATTCTCACCTTCATCAGATCCACGATCTGCAGATATATGACCAGTATCTTTATCTTTAGCATTACTTAATTGCCTTGCTAAACCACCTTCACATAGTTGTAAAAATTGTTGAAAAGTTCTCATTACGCTAATGCAATTGCTCTAAAGTCTTTTAATCTAACTGGAACGCATTCATTTGTTGATGACATCACTATCTTAATTGTAAATCCATCAAATTCCTCTAAATCATTTGCTGTAAATTGATATTCTGAGAAATCATCTAATCCATTTTTTGCAACTTTTGCATCTGCAGTTCCATCATTCAATGCAGGATCAATAACTTGATCACCAAAACCATCACCGTCAGTATCTATTAAGTTTTTATATCCAGGAAATGCTCTGTATGTTTGAGAAACTTCACTAGAATCTGCAGTAAATAATCTATAGAATACTCTAATGTCTGCTTCTGGTTGAACATTACCAGCAACAAAAACTTTCAATGATGTGGCTGGTTGTTTTAACCGAACCAACTTAGATACAAATGTAGTACCATGTGGATCATCTGTTATTGTATTTGATCTCGTATCAGTTACATAATCAGATACTGGATTGTTAATTTTATTTCTACCTAAAACGAAAGTTGAATACTTAGAATCTATAACTGGAGAAAGATTCTTATCTCCTGAATTCATATCAACTTTTAATGCTATGGATTTATTTTTAGGTAAAGTTTCCAACCTTGCAGATTCATTTACATTAGATGCTGCTAATCTAGGTGTTGGGAAGAAAGTTGTTTCATTTAATATAGTTGGTTCAAAACCTTGGTCTATAAATGATACTTCATTACCATCGGCACTTGTTCCACTAACAGTTCTAACTGAAGTTGTAAGTTTAGTTCCTCTACCTGGAGTAATAGCATTAATCTGAGGAGAAAGACTACTGAATTGATGGTTCTGTGATATACCAACTGTATTACCACCTACACCTTTCTCTGTAGTAAAGCAAACCAATGTTTTATTGTCTGCTACATTTTCACTTCTAGGACCAGTTCCTCGATCTATTTCTAGATAATAATTATCAATATTACTTGCATTTCTAAGAGTTGCATTTGAAGGAACATTAAGAGTACTATTAATTCCAACTAATGGGAATCCATTTATTTCATATGTTTGTATTGAAGAATCAATTGGATGATTGGTTTTAAATGTTCCACCTAAAGCTCTACCATCAATAGTCAACTGACTCATACCTACAATATATGAAACAACCTCACTCTCAATTAAAGCTTCACCTCTATCAGTCGTAATACCAGCAAATCTAGTAAATGGAGTAGTATCTGCCACACCAACATTAATTTCATCATTTAATGATGTTGTTGTTTGTGTTATAACTGAATCAGGTTCAATTCCCTTAATTCTAACCTTGTTATTTACTCCATGATGACCGTGATTATATTGAGTAATTTCAATAACATTTCCTGTATTGAGATCACTAAGAACTTCAGAATCTGTATTGACTGATGCACCTGTTGCAGATGTTCTTGTATCATTATTTGCACCATAATGTATAATTGATTCACTATTCTTAAATGTCGCACCCTGAACATCAGTTAGATATACTGTATCTAAAGTAGACTGTATTGCTGTAATTGCAAATCTAGCACCAGCACCTCTTGTAACTAAAGCACTATCATTGTCTATGGTAACAACATCACCAACAGTAAATCTACTACCAGCAGTTATGTTCTCAATAAGTTTAACTGCCCCAGTAGTACCATCAATAGTAATACTTGCAGTTGCTCCAGAACCATCTCCACTTATTGATTTTATTGGAATGGTATTAGCAACTGGATCTGCGTCTGCTGATTGATTAGTAAAGTTGTATCCAGAACCACCACTTACTATTTCTGGTTGTGTAGAAGTATTAATAGATGATGCAACTTTTTCAACAATTCCAGTAACACTACCATCTTCAAGATCAGCCTCTGCACCTGTACTTAATTTTCTACCTACAGGAGCATCTGCAGCAGCAAGACCAGTAACATTAACCTTTAATTTTCTTGGTAATGTCTTAACAGGATTAGATGGTAACCATTGAGTATTCAAACCACCCCCAAGAATATCACTATTGTAGAAGGTTACTGTTCCGCTAGGAACGAATTCTGCTTTATATAATTGGAATGTTAAATCTTGGTACTGACTTGGTGTCCAAATAGTTCCATTTTGTGATTTAAATAAACTACCACCAATATATTGTTTTGTATGAACAACACTTTCAACATCGGGTAGATTAGAAGTCTTAACAGTCTTCTGACCCATTGTAGAGCACCACATCTCATATAGATCTGATGAAGGAGATAGAAATACAAGTGCATATTCCTTACCACCCTCTAAGTAAACTGGTGATGGGAATCTAACATTAGTTGATATAGATGCATCATTAGAAATCTGAATATCATTAGGATTTAATGCAACCTGTGCATAATCTTGAACAAGGAAATTAGTTGGGGTTCCCAATTCAACATCTCTAATTTCAACAAATACTTTAGCATTTGGATCCTTACTTGCAAAATAAACATCAACTGATGTTAAGAACATACCAGTTTCATCAACTCTGAATGATTGTGCTAAAGGATCTCTATATGGAGCCTCTATTCTTACAGTGTCAGATTCTTGATCTATATCAATTTCTTGTGTTATCTCATTTGGTTTTTGAGGAGGTTCTGGTGGATTTCTAACTCCAACTATATTTGAAGTCTGGGTTAGAATTGTTCCAGTTGCGTGATATGTTCCAGTTGCATCACTTGCTAATGCAGTGCTTCCTGGTAAGGTTACTGTTCCTACAGGAGCAGCTGTAACCTTGAATGTCTTAGTTCCAGTTCTGAACAGATTTGGAGGTGCTGGAACAGCATTTGCATTTCTAAAGAAGAATGTTCCTAAGCAATCTCCCCAATTATCAGAGTATAAACTTGCATTAGTTACTATTGCTGAAGCACCACTTGTTTCACCAACAATTGAACAATCTTTATTAATATATCCATAGAATCTTTCATCGTTTGCTAATGCAATAGTATCTGCATTAAACAATCTTGAAGTTGCTGAATATAAGTTGGATGGAGCAGGTCTTGTTCTATCAAAAATATCAACTGAATAGGTTTCCGCACTTCCACCAGTAACATTAACATTGGAACTTGTGGTAGATGTTGTGGTATTAAATAAAATCAAAGCAGAACCATACTTATGATTAGGTTCTACAACCCTAACTGCACCAATCTGTTTACCATTTTTAAAGATACTAGCAGTTTCTCCAACAGCAAAAGTTCCAGAAACCATCTCAATTTCAGTTACTTTAGGGAATATATCAGGTATTCCACTATCTAAGTAACTATAATGTTTAGTGAATGGTTTTAATCCATTTGCATTAAATGCAACATTTCTAGATCTCATAAATGGATCTGTTAGTCCATCTATTTTAATACTTTCAACATAATCAAATTCACGACCTTCATTTTCTAAAATATTTGTAAAACTTGTTTCTTTTGTTCTAGTTGTTGTACGGGTTTTAGTTGTAGTAATATCTCTATGATTTCCTATCCAATCCCTACTATCATCTGGTTCAACCTCAACTTCAGTCACATTTATATCAGTAACAGAATTAGTCTCGTCACGAACAACATTTTCTTCCTCAGCCCAAGTTGCACCAGTAGACTCTGATCTATGGTTATCAACATAAATTGTTCTGGTCCAATTATCTGATGGTGGATCCAGTTGAACAGCACCAGCAAATACAATTACATTAAATGGGTTAATATTTTCAACTTGAGTTGCTTGAAGATTTTTAAGTTCACTAGCAACTTCATTATATTTCAAAGTAATCAAATCACCAGTTTTTTGGCAATTTGGATCTAATAATTGAAGATTTGAACTACTATCTACAGTATTATGATCAGTTGCTATATCATAAGCTAATTGTGCTCTTATTGACCAAAAATCAACAGCACTTATTAGTTCTCTATTAACAACATCAACATCACATCTAGCACCAGAAGTTCTGCTATTATTGATAAAGTCTCTATCTTTAAAATCATTTACAACAAAACCACTTTTAAATCTATCTAATCCATCAGCATCAAGAACTTGTAAAGACTTAGTATCTGCTTCTAAAGCAGTAAGTGAAGTCATTACTTCAAGATTACTAATCCTTTTTTCAAGTTTTCCGATATCCCTCATTGTATATCGCTTATTATCATATAATTTGATCTGAGGATCTCTTATTGGATCATACAAGTATGGTGGAAGTGTTATTTGTGCAACCTCCATAGATGGACCAACTTCTGTTGGTGGTGCAGGAATATCTGCAGAAACACCTTTTATAAGTTTCTTAGAACCAAATTTATCAATAACTAACTTATCAATTCTTGGTAAGTAGTACGTATATCCAAGAATTGAGCTTTCATTAGCAGCAACAATATATTTTGTTGTAGATTCAAAAGTTCTACTGTTAAAGTCAAATGGTGACTTATTAGTTGATATATCAAATGGACTAACTCTAGGTCTAAAGTCTAAAATATCTGTTCCTCTATTATTAGAAATAATAGGAACATCTTTGGTATATCTATCTTTTGTATAAGAATTTGCAGTAAATAGATCACCACTAGCATCATTTTGAGTCTTATAATAATCAAAAATAACTAATAATCTATTTGATGGAATAGTAGAATTACTATTTCTTATGAGTTTTGAATAATCTGAATATTGTTTTCTATGACCTTTATCTAACAAATAATTATTTGTTTTATTTGTATAATTACCTAATGTTATTTTCTGTAAATTAGCCTCAATATTAGACTCTTTAAAATTAATAACTTCTCCTCTAGAGAAAGTATTATCATTTAAGTATACAAATTCTATTTCTGTGGCAGATACTCTATTAACAATTTGTGCAATTGCCCTAGTCTCTTTACCAACAATTTTTTCACCAACTATGCTATTTGTATCTAAACCTAAACCAGAGACAAAGGTTAATTTATCTAATACTGGTGTAGCATTATTTTTTGATTCATAAACTGCATGAATACGGACTACATCAGGAACATTTAATGATATTTCTTTATCTTCTATCCTTGTACCATAAGCATCACTTTGTGTTAATGAATTATTAGTTGATACACCAACCTTTCTTGCAATTTCTAACTTTGAACTTCTAACATAATCTTTTGATCTAGTAATTAAACCAACTTTTTTCAAAGTAACACCGACAGTACAAGGAAGTTGAGCACTTAAACCACTAAATTTTATATCATTTCCAGCATTAGTTACTGAAACTTGGTCTGATGTTAATGGTTCGATAGTACCATTATTATAATGAATAGAATAATTCTCAACATCAAATGGTTCAAAGAAAGCACTAACAATACCAGCAGTAACATCCAATGCATCTGCTGAAGTAAGACTCAATTCTTTAGATGCATTTGGAGTTTTTCCTGTTATTTGTTTCTTAATTACTAGATTAGCTTTTGAAAGATCTACAGAAGAAACATTTCTTTTTGGTAGTCTTGAATATAAACCAGAATTATTTAAATTCCTAATCTTAGGTGATTTAACTCTGAATATGTTAGAAGTTGTTACACCAGCTAAAATTCTACCATTATTAACACCATCTACAGTTACAACAGGTGCTAATGACATAGAAGAACCATCAGATGATATAGAAACAACCCTATTATAAGTTTGATCTCCAATATCTGTTCCGTATCCAACTACAGAATCTGTTTTAATACCAACTCTTCCTGAAAATCTTCTATTTGGTGATACTGCAGTTCCACTATTACCATTACCTGCACCAGTAACTGTTAGTTTATCATATCCAGAGAAATTAGGTAATATTCTATCGTATAAAACAGAATCTGCACTAAATCCAGTTGGCAATGTAGAATCAAGACTATTAGAATCTTGCCAAACTGATTTTATGTCATCAACAGTATATACAGTAACTTTCAATACAGACTGAGTTGTATCGGTTGTTTTTTCGTTAATTATTAAAGATTCTCCTTGAACAAAAGTTCCTGTTGTTTGAGATATAGAAATTTCGTTAGGATTACCATTATGTGCTGCAACATATCCTGTAGCACCACTACTAAGACCTCTAACACGACTTGAGGTAGGAATTGTAGTTACAATATTTGTACCTGGATTTGAAACTCTTACTATCGTATATGTTTGAATATCATATAAATGTAAATCCCATTCAGTTTTATCTCCAGTATATGGTGAATTAGATGTAGCAAATGAATATACACGAGCATCACCAATCTTTAATGCATTACTACCATTAGGTTCATTAGTTGATGGATCTACATTACCAGTACCTTTTCTACGATTATAGAGACCAATAGTATTTGCAGTTGATCCACCAACATTAAGCCAAGGCATACCCTCTGCATTATCAACACGTAGTAGACTGCCCATACTAAATGGAACAGATGCTACAGGAACAGTTTTTGTATCCCTTGGTTTTTCTATGTCTATAACTTTATTCCATACATCAATATCAAATCCTCTAACATAAGCTCTTCCTGATGATAATTTAACACACATTAAATCATCAGATGGTTCATTACCATCATCAGTTTTTTGACCTTCTACAAATAAACCAGTAGAATTTATCTCATCATTTAATGAGTTTTGTAAATTAACTCTGAATGGATTAACAGCATAATTTCCAGACTCATCATAAGTTCTCTTAGCAAAATATTTTCTAATATCATCATATACTGATGTATCTTGTAATTTCTTAATTACACCATCTTTGATACGAAGTAATTCTACAAAATTAGTATCTTCAAAATCTAAAAGTGCTTTCTTAGATAATTTAACACTAATTTTAAATCTATCTGCACCAGGTGCTGCATAGTTAGTAAATCCCTTTGCATTATCATTTAATGATGGATCATCATTTGATGTTACTATAGTTTCTAGAATTTCTAATCCAACTCTATATGATGGCTTATTTGAATATGGTTCTAATACTAAAATCGATTTTTCAACATCTACAAATGTTCCTCTAATAAAATATATTCCATTATCAACACCAAGTGCAGATCCAATAGCACTAGGATCTTCAGATAAAACTGTTAAAATTGTTTCACCTGAATTTAATGTAGTGTTTCCATATGTAAGATTTTCCTGAAGAGTTAATATTTCCTCTTTAGGGAACATCTCACTTATAGAATTTGTACCAGATTCATTATATTTTACAAAAAGAGTAATATCATCAACACCTTCAGTTGGTGGTAGAATATAATTCTTAATAGTTCCAACTATTTGGGAATTTTGACCTATTACCTTAGTTCCTTTTCCGTTATTATTATTAATTAAGGCATCAAGATATATTGTAACATCTACTCCTAAATGATCTGGATTTACTTTTACTGAAAAATATGTACTATCATAAGTCACTCCACCAGGAATAACCATAGATCCTTCTTTGAATATATGGCTTCCGAAAGATTCTACTTGATTTTGAAGTATTGATTGAAGAGTAGTTAATTCTCTTGCTTGAACTGGAAATCCAGGTTTAAACAGAACCTTATAAAAATTGTCTGCCTTATCAAAATCATCATAATAAGGACTTATATTTAAGTTTGTCTTTTGTGGCATTTTTCTTTAGAATTCCAGGATGATTTTAACGTCTTCTTTTTGTCTCTCATTACGAGCAATCAAAGGTCTATTGTCAACATAAACAATTTCCCCTGATCCTTTATTTATCTCATTATCTGCCAACCCATTTGTAAAGGTAATTCCTAAATCAATTAATTTAGTTCCAGTAGGGTTAGTTGTAATTCCACTGAAAGCATTATTAATAGTTCCAGAGAAACTAGAACTATCACCTTTTACTGATCCAGCACCTGCTGCAGATTGAAAAGAATAAATTCTACCAGTAGTTGTAATACCAGCATAATCTGTTTGATCGTTTAAAGGTGTAGTAAAATTCAAAGATCTATCTACAAAATATTTTAAAACCTTTGTATCTTTATCATATGATGCAACATATCCTTGAGCAATATCACCACTTGTTGTTGTTTGTGTTATTCTCTCACCCACTGATGGTTCAACAGTAGAAACTGTTTCAAACATCATGGCTTTCAATGATGAAAATGTTGGTTCGGCATATGTATCATTAGTTCCAACTTTTGTTGGATTTTTAACTATACCTACTTGTGCAAACTTAGTATCTGATGGGAAATCTTTAGTTGAATCATCAAATCTTGCATATATCAAAACTCTATCCGTTCCTAATTCTTTATAAAGATCATTTCCATGCCCCAAAGAAGGTGGAATAATAGGGATCAACTTTGCTCTTTGGTTTGAAGGATGTGCTGAATTTTGCAATGCACCCAAATCAACCAAACCATAACTATAACCCTTTCCTCCAGAACTTACTTGAACGTCCTGAATAACACCTCCAACAATATCAACTCTCGCTTTTCCACCTTCACCATCACCAACAATATCAACTTCTTGACCCAATCCATCAGAATATGATCCACCAGCATTATCAATATAAATGTGCTTAATTTGGTTATTATTTAATGTCGAATCTCCATTTTCACGGATTCCTTTAATACCAGCATCATTACTAGTTGACCAATTATTAGGAACTGTAATATATTCTGTTGAATCAAACTTTAATATGTCTGAAGGTGAAACTGTGTAAAGATACTTCCAAATATATCCATCACCACTAGTACCTGCTCTAGAGGGTTCTAAATCAGTAAATGTTGGTTCATCCTGAGATATATTACCTTTTGGATTAGAACCAGTAGATCCATTTGATATACAAAGATATACTTTAAAATCAGAGTTCATTACATAGTAGTTCGCATTATACAATCTACTAGATGATGTAATAGGACTTTGAGATCCTTCTTCAGTTGAATAATCATCACGATACATTTCATATCGTTTTCCAGCAGCCCAATCAATTCTTCTAATAATTCTTCTGATGTTTGCAGAAGAAATCCTCTTACCATACATCATAGTATCTCCCGTATGAGAAACACGAGAAAAACTATCTATAGGTTTAGGTGTCTTAGAAGTATCATTCCAACCACTACTTCTACCATACCCAACCCTCACATCTGGATCTGGAGTTCCAGCTGGATTTGGCAATCCTATGAAAACATAGTATGAATTTTGAGTTGACTCTACTGATTCAACAAAATTGTTTGCGTTTAAAATCCTAAACTGATCAGTAACAATTGCTGGCATGATTATTAATTAAACTTTTTTTCTTTATTTATAGACATAATTAAATACCAGTAACTATTCTAATAGAACCAGTGTTTCTTAATCCAGGTTCTGCATCAACACCGCCATAATTTCTTCTTTGAATAGTTGGGAAAGTTGTTAATCCAGCATCAACAGTTAATCCAGTAACTCCTATAGAAATTGGAGATGTTGATCTAGTTCCATTATACAATCTACCCCAAGTTATTTTTCCTAGAGAAATTGTTGCACCAATGTTTGTTTGATCATAGAAACCAGTTGTTGCTATTCCAACAATACCGTTGGTAGTACTTAAAACATTACAAGTAATTTCTGCCTGATTATCATTTAATTGGGAGAATGAATGGACTTTGTAGATATTATCTAGGAAAGTAGATCCAATCGAAACAATTTCATCATCATTATTATCAACAGATGTAACTCCAGATCCCACAGATATTGAGGTGTCTTTAATTAGAATTGGATATCCAACTGCTAATTTGTTTGCATTTGATTTAAATGATGTGTAGAAGAATCTAAGTAATAATCCACCACCACTACTTTCACCCTTTATTCCAGTAATAATACCTGTATAACCTTCAACATTTGAGAAAGAAGTAATTTTCTCAGTTTCATATTGTGGATGTCTAACTATACATTGTGGTGGATTAGTCTTACTATAACCCAATCCAATATTAGTAATAGTAGTTCCAGTTACTTTTCCATCTGTTATAGTTGCAGTTGCTTCTGCAAATGTAGATACTCCAACAACAGCATACTTAGTTTTTTCAGTTGTTCCAATACCAACTCCAATTGGAGCAGATATGCTTATAGTAGCAGCAGAACCAACATAACCACTACCAGAATCATCGATTGTTAGAGATTCGATATCACCATCATTGGATACAGTCGCAGATATTGCTGCTGGTGTTCCAGTTGCAGGTGACATTAATAATGTGTCAACTGCACTAATAACAACATTGTATCTGTCTTCAGTCTCTAATGCTGGATTAGATTGATCTTCATAGAAGAATGATTCGGCATCATCAACAAATATTCCACCATTAAGTCCACTACCATCAGTTGTTGTTACATCATATATCACTTTTGCTGTTGGGTATATTTGTGGTTCAATAGTTTCTCTTGCTTTAGAGATTAATTCTCCTTTAATAATCTTATCTTCTTTCTGTTTTGTCCAATCAAGAGGTTTAGATTGATTTTCATTAATACCGACTCCACGATACATTGTAGTTTCAATAAGATCGGAACCAAGAATATCCTTTACTGTCCTCTCTTTTTCTTGATCAATAGTATCTGAATATGATGGATGCTTATGAATAATAACATCATCACCAATCTTAAGAGTTTCATTTACATTAACTAACTCAATATCAACACCATCCTGTCCCTTGTAGAAGAATACATCAACTTTATCACTTGCCATAGGAGCTTCAGTGAATGTAAATGTTGTTCCACCTTCAAACTGATATGCAATCTCTGGTGTTTGCAGAACACCATTAACGAATATCAATAATACAGCAGTTAGATCAATTTGATCTCCTAATACAGAATCTTCATCAATTTCAAAACTTAATAATTGACCATTAAAGAATAATGGGAATCTCTTTCTAGTTCCATTTTGCATAGAACCAATACTATCAATGAAATCTAATTCACCAAACTGCCATGCAGAGAAGTAATCATTGAATGTTTGAACAACTTCTAGTTCAAATTCTTGTAATGGTTTCTGCAATCTCTTATCAACAACCAATCCTACTGGTTTGAATTTATCACCAACAGCGAATGAATGTCCAGATCTTGCGACAGTAAATTCAGATATTTCAAACATACTTCTGGCAGCACCAACTGAGGTTTTGGCAGCACCAACTCTTAAGTTCAATAAAAGATTACTTCCAGTATCTTCAGTCTTTCCTATACCCAATCTTGAAATACCAACAACAGGCATATTCTCATAAATTGGTTCTGGTGTAATAATTTCAGGATTAACGTATCTTGCACCAGGATCCTTAATAATAAACTCTAACGCACCGCCAGTTCCAGCAGGTGATTTACCTACTTGCAATCTCATAGTGTTTATTGTCACTTTACCAACAGGAAGTGGTAAATTATATGCAGGATCAGTTATACGAGGATATGAATGAAGTGTTTGATAAGCATCATTAGCACATCTAAAGATTATAGATCCAGCTGCTATTGTTGCAGTTGCATTTGATTTTTGTATACATCCACTTACAGTTTTACTAGCTACAAATGTATGTGTAAATTGATCTGCAGATGGACTTGGATTAACATTAACTCTAAATGTATCTGGAGTAGCAACTGCTGCAATTTCCAACCATCTCCCACTTGCATAGTCAGTTGGTCTTGGATATCTATGTTCTGTTTGATTATTATCTTTAGAACATGTAAATGTTAAACCATAATCTTCAATTAAAATCTTATCTCCAACGGAAAATCCATGACTTGCTTTAGTTAGAGTTAGATTTCCAGTGTTCTTAACGTAAGATGCAGATGTTGGTGTTATAGTTGAAGCACCACTAACATTATGATTATCACTTCTGATAATCATTTCACCAGTTGCTGGATCGTAAGATGCATCAGTTATAGTTGTAGTTCCATAAGAAACTGTAACACCATTTGCAACAGCACTTTCAAACTTATGCTTATTAACCGCAACCTTAGATTCGATAATAGCACCAGTTCCACCACCTCCACCAGATCCAACATTAACTGAAATTGTATTTGTCTTAGAATCTTCAATACCAAGTATTACTCCATCCGCAGGATCAGTTGTTCTTGGATATGGATGATTGCTGTTATGCTTATCTCTAGAACAAGTAAATACCAAAGATCCTGTAGCAATAGTAATAGTATCAATTGCTCTTGAAAGTGCATTTTCTGCACGTTCTTGATTTGTAACAAATGTATGAGAATAATTTCCACCAGTTGTTACTGCATTTGGGTTTGCAGTAGCAAAAGTATGTTTTGATGTATTAGTTGATGGTGTTGTAGATAGGGTTTGAATTGTAATAGATGTATCAGTAACAGACTCAATCTTAACTGCAGTATCATATGCAGGATCACCAACTCTAGGATAAGCTTTCTCTGCTGAGTTGTTATCTACATCACAGAAGAATTTAACCGATTCGGCTGCAAGTTTGATACTTGTACCTGGTCTTAGAGTATGAGAACCTATTACCAATTCCATTAAACCTGTAACTGGATCATAATGTGCATTACTTGGTGTAAATGATACTCCAGGTGAAGATCCAACATTAATATCAAATGTAAATTGAGTTACATTACTAATCTGTATCCATTTTCCACTGATTGGATCCGATGCTCTTGGATAAAGTTTCTGAGAAGCACCACCATCCATAGTACAAGTAAATGTTAGTGACTCATCAGCAATCTTAATCCTATCTCCATTTGAGAATCCGTGACCATTTGTCAATACTCCAGCAGTTAATGTTACTACACCAGTTGATGGATTATAAGTTGCACCTTGTATATCGTGCTTGGTTGCTTGTGATAAACCATGATTATTACCTAAAGTTAAAATTAATTCACCAGTGGATGAAATATAATCAACATTTGTTGGTGTGAAGTTAGTTGTTCCATTTGCAGTGATAGAATTAGGATCAGAAGAAACAAATTTATGCTCAAATTCTATATCAGTAACGCTTACAGAAACAGGATTTCTATATCCAGAACCAAATGTCAATCCGTTATAAAATTCATATGCATATCCACCACCGTGATAAATGTGTGGAATAGTAGTTAAACCTACTTCAACTTCAAAAGTTCTCTCAGAAACAATACCTATCACAGGTAATGCTCTTTCATGATCTTGGAAATATGAAGTTGTAACTCCAACATAGTTAAGAGTTTGAACAGCATTTGGAGTTGCAGATACAAATGTATGTGGATCTGTATTTGTAGGTGTAGTTCCTAATAAAGCATTAACCTTGAAGGTATCTGGAGTTACAGTATCAATATAAAGATACTTGTCAAATACAGGATCCGTTTCTCTAGGATATGTTTTTTCTACATCACCACTAACAGCACCAACATTAGCTGTAATAGTGCCACCAGATTGATCTACAGCAGTAATTGCAATAGCATTATTATATGCAGGATCTGTTGAACGAGGATAAGTCTTAACAGAAGTACCACTATCAGCAGTACAAGTAAATGATAACTTACCAGCACCTATTGTTACTGTATCGCTGGTTGTAAATGTGTGTGATCCAATATTCATCACACAAAGACCAGTAGCAGGATCATATGTGGCAGATGTTACATCTTTCTGGACATTACCAGCAGTAATTGTAATAGCATTAGATGATGTTCCACCAGACCATGTATGTGCTGAATTTACACCATACTGACACTTAAATGATAAAGATTCTTTCTTAAATTTAATAGCATCACCAGCCTGAAGACCGTGATTAACAATTTTTATTGTTAATTCACCAGTTGATGGGTCATATACGGTTCCACCAGTAACGGGAGTACCAACATCTTTGGTTGGGCATTTAAATTCTAAATCCTTAAGATGAACTGTTTTTGGATATCCAAGTGCATATCCATGAACCTCATTAGTGGTTACTGTAATAATACCTGTCTTATTATCATAAGAAGCAGTTTGAATACCTAAACTGTATTTTGATGAGGTTCCAATACCTACAATATCTGTAATAGATCCAGCAGCAAATAAATTAGTATTATCTTCTAATTTTGGTTTAACTGATGCACCAACTAGAGGAGCATATCCAAGACCAGGAGTTGAACCCATAGAAACAATTAGTCCACCTCTTGGTAATTGATTTTGGTTAATATCAAACTCCGATTGCATTGGAGTTCCATTTTCAGAAGTAATTCCTGTAAATACTACGCTAGAAATACCTGCTACGGCATCAGTATCAAATTCATAGTTATTACCAGCATTGTTTAATGTTAATGGTGTTTGGAATACTCCATTAATGAACAGAATACCATTTCCAATACCAACACCAGTCTCTGTATTAGCACCACCAACAGTTACGGTATATGTTTTTCCAATTCCTGTAAATGAATCAGAAACATCATCAAATACCATATTAGTATCATAATTTTGTCTTAAGAAGGTTCTTCCAGAGAACTCTGCCTTTACATATGGTAGATTAGTATCATTTCTTCTCTCTCTACTATTACCCTTTGGTGGATCTAAGAACCAAACAGTACTATCAACAAGATTAAAGGATCCTCTATGCACCCTAGCAGCGATTCCTTCGCTATGTGGAGTTGCTCCTATACCCAAAGATCCTCTTCTAACTCTAACCACTGGTAGAGTGGATATACCTAAAGCAACGTCTGTAGAATCATTGATTGTTCCTTCAGGTAAACTGGAGAATCCAACCTGTTCAACCTTCATATATTCATTCTGAACCTTCAATACATCTCTAGGCTGAACTGAACTGATTCCGCTAAGAACAAATTGAGAGGTTCCTGCACCAATAGCATCTCTAAGTGAGTGTTCAATAGTAGTATATGTAATTGGTTGTTGAACAATTCCATCTAATCCAATAACTGTCTTAGACAGTTTCTGGGTCATATCAAGTGTATGTGCATTTCCTTCACCAACTCCAGTAAATGTTATTGCAACACCAGTATTAATATATTCTTTTCTACTGTATAACTTGAACTTATTTTCATCAGTAATCTTAACATATACCTTTTCAGGTAATAGTGTAGTAACAATACCAGCATTATTAAGTGTGGATCCTATAGAAACTGGTGTAGCACCAACCCCAATAAAACTAGATCCAGGTGCATAAGTCAATTCCTCATTATCATTAAAGAAATGATCTGGAATAGTGAATTCCCCACTTACATAATTTAACTGATTTACATCATTTGGATTAAATGTCTTCTGATATACAGGAATTCCTTCGTGTTCTATTTCAAAATTAACTTTATTTGCTCTATCTCCATTGATTCCGTCATATGAAGATAAGAATAGTTCTTTAGCAGCTGGTCCAACTTCAAATTTATCTGGAGTATTTACAAAATCATTTACTGTATTGAATACAGTATTGAACGATTGAACCTCAATCAATGTTGTTTCTCCAGTATCTGGATAGAAATTAACATTTACAAAGTCACCGTCTGTAACAGATCCAAATGTTCCTATTCCAGAACTAGATGATCCAAGATATGGATATTGAATTGTTGTTACATCACCACTATCTTGTAATGTAACAACTTGATGTACAGCAGATTCATTATTCTGATTACGAGTTCTAACAATAGATTTAACTGTACTGTCAATTCTATTATCGATTCTAGTAACTAATATTGGAGTTGATGTGCCAGTATGATAAATTGATTCTAATCTAGCACTTCTTTCTGCACCATCTGGTTGTCCAGGTACAGCATAACGATATGTTGATATACCAGAAGTTGTAGTTCCTAATCCAACAATATTTGCACTTACATTAATCTCATTCTTTGTTTGATTCTCACACTCCAGATATATGGTTCCAGAATCATATCTAGCAGTTAAAACACCAACTCTAGATGCACTATATCCAGAATTTAAAGTATCTACATATGTTTCTGCGTAGTAAATATCTGTTCCATCAAAATCAATAGTTACTTCAGCAAAATTAATTGTTTTAGTAATATCATCTTGTAATACAAAATCACCAAATAATCCATTAAAATCAGTCTCTGGGAACTGTGCAATTATTGTTGTAGTAAATCCAACAATGTCATCATTGGAATCTGTTTGAGCAATAGCAACTTTTACGTTTGTACCAGTTAAATCAATACTACCAATAGATTCTGTTCCACTAGTAATGGCATTACTTACAAACTCAGTTTTTAATATTTTAATATCATGATCACGTTCATATTTCTCTGTTGGAGTAAATACTAGAGTTTTTCTTCCAAATAGATCTGAAGTTGCTGTAAAATCACCTAACTTATGTTTTGAAAAGTCTGATGTTTTCTCTACAATGTAAGCATCAAGTGTTGTGGTTAATACTGCTAATTCACTGAATTGAACATCTTGTGTATCTGCATCTACAATCTGAATGAGATACTTAGTAAAGTTATTTTCAACTTCTTCTATTTCAGTGAATAGATCTTGGAATCCTTTACTTGAGAATTTACCACTAATATCATCATGAATCAAAACTCTATTTGTTTTACACTTAGTAAAATCAGTTAGTTTTAGATTATCAAAAGTAATGAATTTAGATTTTGTTGGATCATTTTCAGGTCTAGCATCAAAATCTCTAGCAAGATCAAAATTATTAATAGTATCAACTCTCTTATCAGCTAAAAGATCAACAACAATTATTGGTGTTGCTTGAACTGTAGTACCCAATCCAACATTAACAGTAGAAGTTATTCCTACATCAGCAAAGTTTTTAAGTCCTGATGGGTGAACTAACCTATTAACAGGATCAACTAGTTTATCCCAAGTAACTGAACTCTTAATAGAATATGAAAGATTTTGGTAATAATCATTATTGGGAAGAACTTGGAAATCTTCATTCAATTTACCAATATTATCATCCCAACCATATTCTTGCCTATTAGCATAATCTACTTTAAATTTGGCCTGATTTCCAATAATAGAAGTGACTGTTGCACTAACATTACTATTAGAACCCTTAAGTCTATCACCAACCTTCACTTTATATGTTCCATCTATTTTAATAAAATCTTCTCTAGTTTCTACAACCTTTAAATCTTTAGGGATAAATGAACCAGACTCTTCGATAAACAGAGGTTCATTTATAGTAAATTTACCTCTTTCCTGAACAACATCAAAAACAGGATAGTTTGATTTGTTTATTATGCTTGCATATCCTGATTGGAATGTTTTTGCAATACCTGGATTTGTTGTCAAACCAGCTATACTGTATTCTAAAACTGCTGGATTTGAATTTGTAAAGTTTTCTACTCTAAAGAAATTAAACTGATAGTTTTGAGAATTGTATCCAGTACCACCAGTATCAATACCAGATGCTCCAGCATTTCCTTGTGTACCAATACCAGCTTCACCAAAGAGTTCTACACCTTCAACAAACACTTCATCACCATTTGCAAATGGTGGCACATCAAATCCTGCTATTGGTGTTTCTAATGTACAAGTAACTATTCCAGAAGAACTACCTGCCATTGAGTTAATACCAACACCATTTGAGTTATTAACAGTAACAATTCTATGATTTACAGAATTCAAACCTTGAATTGGTGCAATAATTTCAACTGATGAGATTGATTGATTAGGTGTAATGCAGAATGTAGATGTTTCATCTACAATTTTATCATCTTGTGGATCATAAACAATTACATCAGGAGAAGATAAGTATTGATTACCTCCATCAATTACCCTAATTTCTTTAATAGTATCTACATTATCAATTCTAAGAACTGGAGATACAAATGCTTCTGGATTTAAAGTTTTATCAGAGGGATATTCATATCCAATATCAACAATTCTAACATCACGAATCCTACCTACAGATGTTGATAGTGCAACAACATTTGCATTTTTTCCTTCTAAACTAACAATAGAATTAAATTTAGGAATGCTCTTATAATTGTATCCTTTAGATATGATTTTTATATCATTAATAGGACCAGAAACTGTTTTTGATTCTGTTGAATATTCTATCGATTCGCATTCATCTTCCTGATATGACATTAATTCAGGAATATCTCTTGGAGAAATTTTGAAAGTATCTGAAGATATTCCAAAAATCTTATAATCTCCACTGTAAACACTATCAACAAATTTAATCTCTGAGTAATTCTGAACTAATGGATCAGCAGTGCTAATATATCCACCTTTCTCAATTGCATAGTATAATGATGATGGTGTAGATTCAGTAAACGAAACTGATATTGTAGATGTTGTACCTACACCAACAGTTCCAACTCCTGATCTATTGAATATACTACTATCTTGAGCACTAATAAATTCATTCTTAAAGTTTTGATCGTAGAAGAATTTAAGATCATATCCATTTAAACTACTATCAGAAACATTAAATGATAGTTTAGCATTTTTTATTGCTTTAACTTGTGGGTTGATTAATGAAATTGTGTGTGATAAACCACCAGTAGATGTAATTCCAACTAATCTAGGTGGAGTAGATTCTATATCTTTTAATGTTTCTGCTAGTCTAAAAGTATTAGAACTTAGTTTATAAACATAATAGCAAGAATCGTTTAATCCATCTGCTGGATCATCATTACTATAAGTTTTACCTTCATATAAAAGTCTATCTCCAGTTTCATAACCATGATCAGGAACTGTTATTGTAGATGTTATAGTATTAATTCCAGAAGAACTAAATCCAACTTGATTAACTAATAATTTTTGGGATTCTGTATCGAATTTTAATCCTAATGCTGCAGTAGATCCAAGACCAACAACATTATTTGGCACAACATTTAAATTAACAACATCACCATTGCTTAATCCATGTGTTGTAGTACCTGCTGCACCAATCTTAGTAACTATGGTTGAAGTAATTTTATTAATATCACCAGTTACTTGCTTATGATTAGTTTCTAAATGATATTCAAAATCATCAGAACCATTACCGTGGAAGAATAAACCTTCACTTGTACTACCAATTGAAGCTCTTTGTGTTACAAGACCAACATAATGTTCGCCTTTATTAATAGCATAAACAGTTGATACATCAGTAGTAACGTTTGGAATATTAAACAAGTTTGTTGGTTGATCAGTATCACCCACAACTAATGAAGAAGCAGTGCCTTTCTTAGTAAATGTTAATTCCTGACCCGTCTTAAATGGATGATTTGGAATATAAATTGTTCGAGTGGGGATTGGGGTTTCTGTAACCGTTTCACCTACAACATAATCAACAGTAATACCACCACCAGCAGTTGTTCCAACACCTACAGATTGTCTAGCATTGAAGAAAGATTCATCATTAAGTGAAGATTCAAATCTATCTGTTTTAACTGGTATAGTAATTTGCTGATTTATAATATCAATTCTAGATCCATAAGTATGTGCAGCACCTACACCAAATCTTCTCACTCTCAATATAGAACCAATATCATAGATGTTTAACACCTTAACTAGTTCATCATCATCAATTCTTAAAGTAGATCCTATAGAAACTGTATTTGGGATAATATTCACGTAAAGATCATCTACTCTACCTTGAACAATTGCATTGGCAGTCATAGATTTTGCCAATCCAATTTGATGAGTAGTAACACCAACACTAAATGAATTTGTTAAGTGAGTTACTGAACTACTTAAACCAGAAATAGAAACTGTATCCTTATCATTTACCTCTATAAAAGGTTTAAATGTTGCAACAACCTCATTACCATTTTTCCAAGTAAATACGGAATTTTCATACTTTTGTAATTGAGTTGTGATACTGGAAACACCAATACCAGCTATAGATTTAACTTGCCCTCTAAGACCAGTACCACTAGTACCTGTATCATCAAAAGTAGTAAAATCACCAACTTTATATCCAATACCACCATCTAAGATCTGTAAACTATCAATCTCACCTGTAGTTACTGATTCAACAGTTGTTAATTGTCTTAAAAATTCATTAGATTCTACAATGAAATCATTGTCAGCTAAAGCATCACCAACCTTATATGGGAAAGTATTTCTTGATAAATTAGAATTATTGAAATCAAATTCTTGTGATAATGTTGTATTAGATGATATGAAAGGTGATCTATAGGTCTTTCCTACGAAATATGGGAAAGAGGGTTCCATAGTGTTTGTTTGACTACTTTCAGAAACACTAGCAAAGTATGCATATACACCATTTGGAAACTCATCAGTCTTACAGAATCTACCATTATGCTCATCCAAGTCGCCATCATCAGGATTAAACTGCCAATCCTCAACAAAAAACCCTTCTATAAATGCTGGATGAACTGGACGGTCTACAACCTTGGATTTGTCTAGTTTATATCCTGAAGTTACAATCCCAACAGTTGGACCTAACTTATTAGTATCTGTATACGCATATGGTCCATAAATTGGATTACCATCATATGCCCAACCAATAATTGGGGAATGATTTGTACCATCATCACCAAAACTATTTGATATATCTGAGCTATATCCGTGAACTGATAAGTGTAAATTATCACTACCATTTGAAGATAAACAATAATTACCTTCTCTATTTTTATTATCAATTGTTAGTCTTCTGACTCTTGGCTCAAATAGTGCATTACTTCCTCTAGGAACAACAGATAAAGTAAGTTTATCGGCAGTATAACCAATACCTGCATTAATTACTTTTACATCAGTTAATTTACCATCAACTACAACTGGTTTTAATATAGCACCATTACCAAAAACACCTGTAGTAGTCATTCCTACAGACTCTATTTTTATTTCTGGTGGTGAATTATATTCATATCCTCTGTTTAGAACATGAACATCAACAATTTTAGTACCTACAACAGATGCCTTAACTACACCATTTTTACCATTCTTAATTTCTACTTTAGGACTTCTTTGATGATTTAATATAATACTTCCATATTTACTTCCCTTTTCATAAAGGTAAGTATGAACAATACTACCAGTAATAATTGGTGTAAAATTAAATGTTCCTGTAACTGTTGATCCAAATGAAACTTGACAACTTACTTCAATATCTGGATATTTAAATGTTTGATATCCTGTTCCTTGGGATTCTAACTCAATATAATCACGTCTTTGATAATTTAATTCAGTTCTTTGTGTTCCAATACCAGCATCTGCTAATCTGAAAGAATCATTATCAACTTTTAATATTTGATAGAAATTTGTAGTTGTAGTTATACCTGTAGATTTAATTAATCCACCAATTTGAGTTCCTTCTGTTGTATACTCAACTACATCACCGTCTGTAAAACCGTGACCTTCAAAGTTTATTTTTGCATACTCAGGTGAAATATCTGATGCTTTTACGTGTAATTTTCTATATTGATATCCAGAACCAGAATTAACTACATTGACAGATTGTAAAGTTTTCTTAGATACTGTTCTAAATTTATGAATACCAGATGCTGTAGTAGCAGTAGAAATTCCAATAGTATTAATACCAGCTAGTGCTTCCTCTCTTGAATTATGTAACTGGACTGTTTTAGAGTTAATAATTCTAACATTGTATGGAGCACCTGTTGCTAATGTTCCTGTAGCAGTATTACTATTGTCTTTAAATGGTCCAATACCTAATTCAGAATTTCCATTACTATTGTAGAAGATTGTTTCACCTGATGCTAAGAAATGATCAGTTTTAAATGATATTGTCTCATCTTCAATTGACACTCCACCAGAGAAGAAAATATCTCTAGTATCAAATTCTATCTCTCTAAACCTAATACCAATAGTTGGTTCTAGAATACATCCAGTTCCATTTCCACCAGTCAAGGTTATTGCTTTTACTTCTTCAATATCAAACTCGTGAGGATCTACAAAAACCTCTTTAACATTACCTTCAATTACTGGTTCAATTAATGCATCTACTCCACCACCAAAACTACTATCCAATACAAGTTTTGGGGGATTTATTACATCATATCCATCACCAGAATTGTATACATCTACAGAATCAAGAGGACCATAATAAATGTAATCGTCTGAAATTGGTGTTTGAACCTGAGTACCATCAATTAACATTCCAATGTCATTTAATGGAGTTTCATCAGTTCCAGCAACATATAAATTTTGCTGTAATGGGAATTTTCTTAAAGTTTTATTTGCAGATAAATCCTTACCAAAATGACTTAATTTGGTTAGAGTATGTGATGCCACAATAGATTGTGAACTTACTCTTGTGCAATTTTCTGGAGTAAATATTAAACTACGTGAACTGTACAGTCTAACGCTTGTAATACCCACGTTTGCTGGCATTACCAGTTTTTCAAGATAATAGGTTTCACCGTTCTGCAACCCTTCTAGGGGGTTTTCTGAGGTATATACAACTGCATCACCTGTAATTAATCTAAAATCAGCACTAGGAAACTCAATAATCCCATAATCTTTAGTATCGTTGTTATAATCATTAAGATTAGGTAGTGCAGAAGATATTCCTATGGTAGAAATTTTAACATCTGGTCCTAATGTATAACTTGGTAATGAGTTTGAAGCAACATATGCATCTTTATCATCATCAACATAAACATTAGATACATCTGCTAATATTTTTGAATTGCCTTCTTGTATTTCAACAGCAACTGCAGATGCTTTGCTTAACTTTCTTCTTATATCATAATACAATCCTATAGAAGGCGTAAATGCGGATATACCAGATAATTCAATTTCATTATTATTAACACCAACACCTGTAACTTCTGCAAAAGGAATTATAACTGTTTCACTATTTCTCTGTAAAATTTCTACTCTATCACCTTTTTTTAAGCTAGACTTATCAACAAGACTACTCAATCTAAAGGTAGATCCAACAATTTCTTCAATTTTATATCTACAACTTGTATTGTATATCCAAGAATTAGAAAATATTTGCTTATATGTTTTATCAAAACTTGGATTATCAATAGATTCACCTACATTCTTAACGTATATCTTTTCTCCAGTTTGAACAAGTGCTATATCAGAAACTGCTTTAAACTCTGATAAAACTCCAGTAATTCTTAAATCAACTCTCTTTGTTAAATCACCATCTTCATAACCAAAAATTACTTCGTCTGCTCTAGCATCAGATCCTGGAGATATTTCTTCAACTATACCAGAACATCCGAAGAATTGATTAACTGATTTTGAAGTATATGTTATTGAGTTTATGCCACATAAAACATATCCACTTTTAGCAAATCCAACTGTTGAATCAACAGAAAGTACCTGTTCACCTACTGATGTAGTCTCTAAAACCTTAGTTTTACCAGGAATAGTAAATATTCCTTGAATTAAATCTCTATCATTAAATCCAACAAAGAGAGAAATCTTGTAATATACTTTATTTTCCCTAGTTAATATCTCAACTTCAGAAACAGAACCACTAGTTGCTAAATCTGTTGATTTTGTAATAGTTTGTCCTACTAATTTTGAAGGATCACCTATTATTGGTTCAGCAATTATAACTTCTCTTCTTATAAATTCAGAGCTAGATGGTTTAACTAAACGTTCTTCTAAATCTAGAACTATAGATTCTTCACCAAATAGAACTTTTAATAATATTTTTATCGATTCTTCAATACCTTTTGACTGATAGAATGATCTTGCATTCTTAATAAAGTTTCCAACATCAAGACCATTAACAAAATCATTATCTTCTAATCCTGGTAAGAAAGTTTTCTTTAGTTTCTTATAGAATTTTTGTATGAAAAGTACACTTAAATTAGTGACAGTTGAACCAGAAGCATGAGATTCTGCTTTTGTTTCTTCAAATATTAAACCTTGTTTATTAACATTATCTAAAGATGTTGATATTCCGACATCATATCCAGTTATTCCACTAAATCCACGAATAAGACCTATAAATGTCGTAGATGTTTTTGATGTATATGTTAATATCTCATTACCAATCTTTAAAAGACCATAAGTATCAGGAAATCCTTTAGTTGATGCAACTGTAAGTGTATCTGATGTTATATCAAGAGCAGATTCCGTTACAGTAGATCCAAATACAACTTCTGGAACTAAATTATCTACCTTAAGATACTGATCTAAATTATCAATTAAATCAGTAACACCACCTTGAAATTCCTGTGATATGTAATATTGTTTTAGAAAATCAGCAGCAAGTGGAAAATCCGATCTTAGGAATTCAGGTAACTGACTCTCTAAAATTGTATTTACTTGAATTCTTTTATCAATACCTATGCTCATTTATTTTCTTTCTAGGTTTCCGTTAGAGTAACTTGATGTGTAATAATCTCTTGAGAATACAACGCCTGAAACATCTTCTCCAGAAGCAATTACATCTTTAACCATATTTATGGCACTATTAGAAACGTCAAATGTAAGATATAGGTCTTTTAACCCAATAATATCATTAGAATCTGGGAAAGCTTGTATTTCTATCAAATTGTTTGGTGATGATGTTGATGTTATATTTAATGTATTTAAAATAACCTCACCTTTATTATAATCAACTGTTCCTGCAGATTTTGCAATAACTCTCAATTCATCCTTTTGATTTTTCGCAATCACACTTAAAATACCCTTTCCACTACCATCTAGAGTTCCATCTTCCTTTTTATTTGGTATGTCAGTCAAATATACAATATCACTTAAACCAGAAACAGTAAATCCTGTACTTTTAATGTTAAATCCTTCAGGATTAATGTGAAATTTATTACCAAAGCACAATTCATACTGTGCAAATGTATCAATTAAGACTTTTAGATCTCTTCTGATCTTAACTTTAGTAATATTTGAAGTAATTGCGTTGTCAACACGGTCAATCAACTGCAAAATCTTACTATATTTGAATCTACCACCAAATTTGTTAATATCAACAGTATTTGCATACTCTGTAAGAGAATCTGAAATTTTTGTCTTCAAATGTTCGCTATTTGAGATCTGAGATGTGTTATAATAGATGGTTGAATCAATTTCAACGTATAAAACCTTCAAATCTACGATTTCTGAGTTAATTCCAGCAATAGCATAGCTCTTTAACTTGTTTTTTATCTGCTGTTTATCAAAATCAGAGACAAATGTACCATTTTTTGGTTTAATACTGATCTGAACTTGCCCAAATTTAGGTGGAGTGAGTTCTTCACCTCCAACAACAGCAACAGATTCAGTTTTTGGATAAATTGATTGAATTATTGCCTCATAATCCCTTGGTGTAACTGCTCTGTATTGTGAAGAATATAATCTAGGTGCAAAATACTTAATAGAAGAGACATCTTCCATCTCAGCACCGTTTGAAGCACCATTCACAACGTTTACAGTGACTCCATCAGTTGGAATTACTGTTTGGGCATTCACATCACCTGGATCTCTATCAGTAAATACACCCTGAAAATCAAATACAGAAGCACCATTACCATTTTCACCATCTGTAACGATGTATCTTATGCTTACAATAGAGTTATTTTCTAATTTTTTACCAAAATAACCATCACCAAACATAATTTCATACTTTTCATCCTGAACTTCCTGTACAAAGAAGATTTCTGAGTCTTTATTAATCTTCAGAATGTTGTCAATCATGGAAAATTCCCTTCCAAGACCTGTATCACCTACTCCTTTTACAAAAACTTTGATAGTAGAGGCATCAATATTGGGATTTCCAAGTATAAATCGTTGATCTGTAGTATTATCTGCTATAAATTGCGAACTAAGTACGGATCCTTGTAAAACTTCGATAGGTGATTCTGCAGAACCGAAGGTTGCAACCCCATTTACAATGGGAACAGACATAGATTGTGTTCTTGAGAACCTAAAATTGCTATTAACTCCTCCACCAACACAAACTAAACCTGGTTTTAAATGTAATAATTGCTTTTGTGAGTCAGTATTTACTGTAAAATATACTGATGCCTTTGCAGCACTCTTAGAACGTGGTACATAACCAATATTTCTTGCCAATGAAACCACATTTTCCCGAATTGATGCAGAATCAAGGAAGGATTCGTTTGCAACTAGGTTGGCATTAAAGGCATTAATATAGGTATTATATGCTAAAGTATCAATCAGTATTGAAAAGTTAGAACCTTCAAAGTCAAAATCAGTAAAATTGCTGTTTGAACGAAGATGATCTCTTATTTGAGCTTTAATCTGATCAAAATCTAAACTTGTAAATTGAGTAAAAGGCATATTACTATCTTGTTGGTTCTAAAAGGAAGGAAAATTCTTGAGTTGGTCGTTCTAATCCAACAATATCAAATAATAAAGTAACTTCAAATGCATTTGCATCAGGAGTTGGATTTAATTGAACATTTAAATTATTCACTCTAGGTTCAAATCGTGTAACTGTTTCTATAATTTGATCTTTTATCACAGTCATAAGTGTTGGATAGAAGTTTTCAAATAAACTTGCACGAATATCAGTACCAATTGATGAATTAAAAAACCTTTCAGTTGGAATAGTTTCAACTAAATTTCTAACAGACCTTATAATGGCACGTTCATTAGTTAAAGTAAGCAAATCCTTCGTCACAGGATGTGGTTTAAAGGAAAAACTTATATCTTTAAATGCTTGTGATGTACGTTTGACTGCCATCTAAATGGTATATTTAGTATTATCTTCACTTATTTATAGAGGTTAGACAAAAAAAGACCCGAATCAATTGATCCGAGCCACTTTTGGTTTATTTTCCTTGCCCCCTATACCGTTTAGGTGCTTTATTTCGAGACGAAGCGGAGTATTTTGTATGTTTGCCGTTGCCTTGTCGAGACTTTTTCGGTATTGCCTCTACAAATGTAACTCCAGTTAGACTTTGTTTAAACTTTGCCATAATTAAACTTGCTTAATTTCAGTTCTTATATTTTGTGGATTATGAGAACCATTGTCATAAAATTCATATGCAAGATCCTCCATAGCACTAAAGTACTCATCTTGGGTGAGATTCTCAAAGAGAAGTTTATCACCCTCATAGATGCTATATAACTCTTTGTTTTTCATGCCCAACACGAACACGAGGATCACACCAGATCTCAAAGCCTGCTTCTTTTGCATCTAAGCAGAAGGAAACATCTTCTCCGCACATATCTTGTACTTCACCAGATTCAAAGACTTGCATCTTTGGTGCAAACCAAGGATACTTCATTTCATCGTGTTCAAATACGCCCTTCTTAATCAGAGTCCATCCAAAACCAGTATAATCTACGGTAAACGGTTTCTTTCTTTTCGAGATGCTTTCGAGGGTTTCGTGGTTCATAACACCACCATTAGAACGAAAATCATCTTCTTCCATCCAATGAGCAACTGAAGTTGTTCTACCATCCTCAGTGCAATACCAACCAGCAGCAATGTCTTGATCCATCAAAACAATTTGCCAGAACTTCTCAGTATTGAATACAATATCACTATCAATCCAGAGCTGGTAATCATAATTTAACTGTCCGTCCCAAGGTTTCTGATCAGGTCCACGCAATACATTAGCACCTAAGCACTTGCATCGAGCAAAGTTGACCATTGATGAGTAATCCTGAGAGATTTGGATACTTGCTCCACTTTGTACCAGATCAAAACATATCTGAACAAAGCTCTTCAAAAAGGCATATGAGACTCCTCTACCAGGTAAACAGAATACTACTGTTTTCCCTTTGACCATCTCCTTTGCCTTATCATAGTCCCACTCTGGTTCTTTTTTGACAACGGGAGATTTCGCTTTAACTGTAAATCCTTTTCCCATAACGTTATGTAATTACAATGTTATTATACATCAACTTACTTATAACGTCAATGATATTCGGTAATCACCCAATAATCTTATTCAATATTAAATCTCCACCAAAAGGCATACGTGGAAAGGTATTAAAAGATAAACTTACTCGATTACTTTCTGATTGATTCGGTGGCACACTATGTACTAATTGACTACTAAACAATAATAGATTACCAGGTATAGATGCTAGATCTCTTGTACTATCTAAGTATGGATTAAATTCTGCACTTGCTTGAGTAATTTGATCTTCAAAAGAGTATATAAAATTCTTTAATTGACTATGAATACGTAAAGGAGCACCACCATCAGAATCAGATGCTATGTAAAACGTACCAGATATAAAACTATTACTATGAAAATGTGATGGTAAATCTTGACCAGGCTTATAAACATTCACCCAAGAGTTCATTATATCAATCTTTTGCTTACTATCACATATATTCAATGTATAATCAGCAATACATTCATCAAACCAACTTACAAGTTTGTTTAACTCAGGTTGTTTACATATCCATCTATCTACAGACTTACAATTACCTTTAACTTCCTGATCATACTCTAACGTCTTAATATACTCATAGATTGGTTCTAAATTACCATCCCACTCATATGCTACAATCGGTGCTAAAGCAAACGTATGTATTAATTCACCTCTTTTCATTAGAAATAATTTACTGCAATTAATACTCTTTTCTTTGTATTCGTAGGTGTACTACTACAATGTGGACGACTACCATCGTGTAACATTAATCGATTTCTCTTACTCATACACTTATTTTGATCCTGAAAACAACTACTACCATCAGTACGATTAAACACTAAACGATCTGATTGATTACACTGTATCTCTACATCATCATCTGCCATTAATGTAAAACCATTATTATCATTCATATACAATAACGCAGCCTTATGTGAATACGTCATATCTACGTGTGGTGAATGTATAATCTGTTCTCCTTGATTCATATACATTATAGCACGAGTTCTTATTAATGCTCTTACACCTAATAACGTATATAAACTTGATAGTGTATCGTGCATCTCACTCTTTTGATGATTTTCATCAAAGATAGGATGTACAAAATAAAAACTTTTATCATTCAGAACATCTCCTTTATATGCAACCTGTTCCTGTAATGACCACCAACAGCGTTCCATCTGAGACTCTATGTGCTCAAAATAATCTTCTTCTATAAAATTATCACAAACTTCAAATCCTTTCATTAATAACTGGCATCCTGTAGTAAATCTTTCTGATCTTCTGTATATACTATCTCTTCGTACTCTATCTCATCCTTATAGTATGATTTGTATATCCTATCCCATATGATTTTAAACTCATAATCATCTAGATCTTTGAAGAGAACTTCTCCTCTCAAGTATATGTGATAGGTACTACTCATTACGCTTCTTCAATAAAAATTAAGCTCTTATCTGTTTTGAATTTTAATTCAGTATCTTCAAACCATCCTTGATCATTTATAATCCATTCGGGTATTCTTACAAAATATTCACCAGTAACAGTATCAATCTCTATAACGTATGTTTCGTCTGCGGAATTTTTTTTCATACTGTGGATTCTCTTTTTGCATTATATATCAATTGCGAATCTTTTGCAAGTCAACCTTGTGGGCGTTTTTTAACAGCGAAAAAAAATTTGAAGTTTGATGGAATATTGTTCTCGCTTCCGTAACACTTTGTAGGTTAGGGTAGTTAGGCATTTTTAAACGGGGCGGGGGGCGGCAACGCCCACACGGGGAACGCTGCCAAATCACGAACGAATGGCACTGCCCCTAACGCACATCACCCAACGCTGTGGCAACTGTGTTAGAGGTGATGCCGTTATTAGAAGCACAACGCACTCTGCTGCTGCCTCCCTTAATACGATTTACCCACTTATTAGTTTTAGCACCGTGAGCAGTGCGAAGGCGTGTAACCTTCCATACTCTTCCATTCAGTTCAACGGTTGAAGATGTCATTTGTGCCTGTGTGTGTATAAGAATAGTATAATGGACCTGCCCCACGAACGGGGCAAGTGTGTGGCAGTTTACTTACTGCCCATTGGTGTACTCACCCATTAGGCACTTACCGTAGTATACGGCAGCGTATCCGTACTCTTCGGATAAACCGAGGCATAAACCCCAACACTCATCTAAGGTTTTGAAAATTGTATTCTCAAAAGGAGCAGAAGGGCATACTACTGTGTATGGGAAAGAAGGATTAAAAGAATTATTCATATACTTATTATACACATAAAAAACCCCCTTTTGGGGGTTTTGTGTGCCACTTTAGCTATTGGCACAGTTCCTCAAATCTTCGCTGTGCTTCATCTGCAATTTCAGGTAAGTAACCTAACTCTGAATCCTGATCGATTGCATCCAGTTGATCGAAGGTTAGATTATTCGCCTTTGCGTAATCCACCCACGCTTCATCGTAACAGGTTTCTAATAACACTTCGTGATGTAGGCAACTCATTTAACCCACCCCCTTTGAGATGAGATCCCAAACCTGTGAGAAACGCTCTGAGGTGAAGTTGGTTTCCTCTTCTCCATCATACTCTTCTGCCTCCTCATCCCATTTCTCAGGGAGATCGAAGCAGTATGCTTGGCAGAAAACTTCGTTGATAATCTGAAGATCTTCTTTAGAGAGATTCATTTGATTTGTTTTATTCATATACACAGTATAGCAAAAAAAGAGGGGGTGTGAACCCCCTTTGTGCCAATTTAATAATCGTTTAAGATTGAGATCTTTCGGGTTGGCATACGGTGTGTTCCATTTAATACCCTATGATGCCCATCAATCAGAACTAATTCTGTTTGCCTACGCTGCCCTTCTTGGAGTGCTGCGTAGATTTCATTTGTTAAAGGTTGCATTTAAAAAAGGCAAGTGGTTGTAAAAAGTATTATACTAAGGATTGCAAGTGCATTACGCTCTTCTCTTACATCCTTAACATTTTGTAAGGCATCAAAGATTTGTGCCTTAGTGCTTTTCAAAGTGACTTGAGTCATTTGTTAAAAATCGTTGTTAGATTTCAGATAGTCATCAAGGTCTTTCTTTGTATCATCTGAAAGAGTTTCAGAGATTGCATCCTCCATGAGTGCTGCAATAGCGTCGTCGGTGATGTAATCGTCAAAACGTGGGAAAGACATTGAATTAAATCTGATATGTGAATATTAGCAGTTGAGAGGGCAACTGCAACCCTTAGCTATGCCAGTTTAATTACTGGTTAGATTATCAAAGAAATCCTGTGGCATTGTGGTAGCATTAACTCCGTCTAACCATTTGTTGATGTGGCGACTGGTGGTGGTGCTCCACTTACGCTCTGTTCTGTAGTACTCATAATCTGGAGTCCTAGCAGCGACAGGCGTATTGTACGAAAAGAATACCTGGTGTCCATCGGCAAGTGTAACCTGTGTTTGATTAGTGCCGAGTTTGAGGAGTTGCATTGATGAATCCTTTGTTGTGAACAATTTAATAATAGCAACTCAGAGAGGAGTTGCCACTCAGGGTGTGCCAGTTAAAGAACCTGCACACCGTACTGATGAATTTCTTTCTGAGATATGGTAATACCTATTCGGGGATCTTTGGCATTGCCTGATCTCTTCTTAGGGTATTGCCTCTTTGCCTTTGGTAGTGCAATTTTTAGCACATCAAGGCAATGTAACCTCCATACCTCCGCAATCTTTCCACCCTCATACCGTGCATAGTAGTGATGAGTGTATTTGCCGATTTTATCCTCAATGAGGTATTTTTCTTGGAGTTCCCAAGTATCTTGTACAGAGATTCCGTTGTAAGTTGCATTAATGGTTTTGCCAATAGTGCTTTTGTACTCACAACCTCCCTCCTCATCAAAGGCATCTGCTCCTGAATAATCATCAGCAATCCGATGCCCAAGAATTCCTGCCATATGAATCTCACGGGAACGAGCATAAGAAAAAGGATCACCCCAACCTTGCTCTGAGCATAAAGTGTAGAGTTGCTCATAGAGGTTTTGATACTGAATTTCAGGTGTGGTGTTCATTGCTTTGAAGTAGAACTTACAGATAGTATAAAACCCCACTCCGAAGAATGGGGTTTAGCTATGCCAGTTTAATAATTGGCACAGAAGTTATTCGCCCAATCAGGTAAACCCCAACCACCTATGCCAAACTCTTTGCGATGCACAAGGCGTTGATAGATTTTGATAATCTCATTAAACTCAAGGATTGTAAGATCATCACCTTGCCAATCCTCAAGATAATCAAGATTCTGAACATCAGGTGTGCCATCCTTGAAAGTGGGGCAACTCACAAAATCTCCATCAGGTGAGATCCAGAATGTTCTGCCAAATTGCTCTGATTGAATCATTTAAAATGTTCATTTGTTTTGTACTCCCACAGTATGCCCCAGATTTCCAAGGGGTGCAACCAGTATTGTGCCAGTTCATAAAGTGGCACAAGGGCTATTGATTTCTGATGCAGATGAATTATAATAAGTGTAACAAGCAAAGAAGGGAGCAGGGTCGCTCTACTGAAAAAAGATCGACACTCCCCCTGCGATGAAATATTATTATGTAACAAGAATTAATGCCTATATGCCAATCAACAAACTGGCACAAGGTGGGTTGATTTCTGATGGCAAGCGACTATAATACAGTTCATCAGGTGGCACAGATCCATCTCAGAGCTTTGTGCCAATTCATAGACTGCACACACCTGCGTGAAACATGCGTATGTGTGCATTATAATGCGTCTATGTGTTCACATTATATCATACATGATGACGTATTGCAAGTGTCTCGTATGATGTGTCTCGACGTGCATATATCTCGTCATGATCATCTAGATGACATGTATATGAGTATGATGAATCTAGATGAGAATCTAGTTCATAATCTAGTTGATGATACATGAGAATCTAGTCGAGATTAATCTAGTTGATGACTGATTATAGCAGATCTAGTCGAGATTGTCAACACGAATAAGACACGAAGATCTCGAACAAAAAAACACGAATATCTAGTCGAGATTCTGTGTCCTTATGAAGAAAAAAAAATCCTGAGACTTGACAGATCGCTCGCCTCATGGTACGCTCGCTAAACCTGCATAAGTCTGAGTGGTTTATAAGCAAAATATCGTATTTATTTTACATAAAAACAAGCAATAAAACTTACCTTGCCTAAAAGGATACTACCCAATACTATCAAAGAGATAAAAAACAGTTTTATATTTATAAAGCTATTTAAAACCTTTATTTAATACTTTTATGGTATAAACTGATACAAAACAACTAAAAGACTACTGATAGATGCCCCTTACTTATTCTCTACGTCCAAGGAAGACTTGTACTCTCTCTTATCTCTCTCAACTCATCAAAATCATACTGAGTTTTTGGTGGTGCTACGCTGTTTTCTATCCTCTGAACCTCCGTAGTTCCTAACCCTGTCTTCACCCAACTTATAACATTTTCCTCAGTTAAATCTGCAAGTGCTATAGTAGGTGAACTCCCTTCCAAATCCATAGTATCACAGTACCGATTTGTCTGTAATGTGGCACTCAGTCCTATACCTACTTGTTCTCTACAATATACAACATAACTCACACTATCTACAAGACCATTAGACTTTAAACTTCTCAGACCTGTGATATTCCACGTCGTTGAAATACCTACATTATCAGCAGTCGGTTCCATAGCTCAGTAATACTTAATGTCTCTCTATTATGTATTCTTTAGAAGAACATTACAACAGTCTGTATAATAACAATACTGCTGCAATTACATATAAAATTACTCTCAATTTACTGAACATCAATATACCTTCCTTCCTGACTTTTATAACCACTATAGGGGTCAGGGTTCTTATTATTTTCAGGCGGTCTGTCACTCGTTAACTCGTCTCTCCTATTTCTGATATATTCTAATTGATGCCAACACTCTCTATTACACAATAATAATATATGAATATTCTTGTGCCTCATAGGTTTCCCAGATGAATAAACACAATGAGGTTTAGGTCTAACTCCTGTCTCTATAGTAATATACTGAGACAATGGATTCCACCCTTCTTTCTCTCTCTTTTTATTATCAACTGGGTCACCTTTAAAATATACCCATCCTTCATGGACTTGCCCCAAAGAGTTAGTCCATCTTACATAGTCATCAACTTCTGGTTCATACATCTGGAATAGCTCTTAAGCGGTTAGGGTTTAATCCTTCTGCTATTGCTGATTCCAATCGTGCTTTTGCTTGTTCCTTTGTGAGTTTAATTGCTTTCTCATCTAATACTGACCAACCATCAGTACACAATTCTTCAATACGATAAAACTTCATTAAACTTTGTCCTCTTTACCAATACGATACTCAATGTCCCAATTAGTAAGTCTACTATCACCAAATGGACTGTCATCCTTTCTTACATCAATATACTCTTGTGCTGCCTCCTTAGTTGCAAACTGTCCCTTCATTCTAATCCACTCACCATCTTTGCCAGAGTTAGTCTTTCTTTCAACTTTAAAGACTTTCTTTTTTCGTGCTGCCATTGTTCTTAAGTAATAAATGCGTCTACAATAATTGACTCGTAAAATCCATCTAATTTAAGTTTTTGTGACTTAATAATATTAGGCATAATACGATCAACATAATCCTCATTAAATCCCTCTTCTGCTGCTAATAGTTCAAATGCCTCAGAGTCATCCTTAGCAATAACATTCACAACTCCACCATATTCTGATTGAGGAAAAGGAACCCAATAATCAATAATATAAAGATATTTCATAATATCTATAATACCACTCTTCCTTTAGATTGTAAACCTCTATGGTGTTCTTCTAATGTCTGTTTAATCATCTTTAACTTATGTTGTAACTCAGGATGCCAATCTTCATTGATATAATCCTCTAAGTGAGCAACATGTTCCAATGCAAAGTTTAACTTAGTGACATCATTCATTCTCATATTACAAACTCCTTCATATAATAATCAAATTGAACACCAAGTTCTTTTGCCTTATGTTTATAATAAGACTGATTATACTTTCGGGTTGATTCTCTTCTGAGATAGTTTAGCTCTTCAACATTTGCATGTTGCAAAAATGATTGTAATGATTTTTCAAACTGTTCTAACTCTTCTTCACTCATGCTGTTAAACCTGCTGCCCCCTCAAAACAATCTGACTCTAACTTATCATTCATATAATTCTTCATTGCTCGCAGACTATCCACAGTTAATTGTGTTGCTCTCTCTGCTGCTTCATGACTATCAACGTGGAAAAACTCATCTTGCATGATGTCTTCCAAATGATCTTGTAATAAATTAAAAACTAAATCAAACTCTTCGTTAGTAAATGTTACTTCTTTCATTGGACTTAGGGGTGGTGGTTGATACTAATTATAATACTTTTCCCCTTATTTGTCAATATCTTAACATTACTGTATTAGCTTACCTGCACCAATTACAATCAAAAATGATAACATAACAACAACATCCCATCCTTTTGTTCTTATAAAGTATGGAATACTTAGAAAGTTACTTACCAAATACATTGCTGCACCGATTGTAGTGCTGACGTGTAAAACAATAAAGTAGGATATTACAATCAATACTGATCCGATTACCCTACTTAATGAATCAATCTTAATCATGGAAGTTTGGTATGAACTCCTCTGTTAATGTGTAATGTGCGTCAACTGCACCTTCTAACTCTTCAAATACTCTCTCAATCTCATCAGTTGTTTGATGCCTATGTGCATACACTTGTAGTGAATGTAAGATTGTACTAATCTCACCCTCGGTTAATGCACAGATCAGTTTGGTCTCTGTTGTCATTGTTCTTTGCCTCATTATAAAGAAAATAATACTTGATTGCTGGTGATGCTTGTTTTAACTCTTCATACACCTTAGAGTCTAATGGTTCCATCATGTCAACCACTTTTCATCAGTTGTTTCTAATAGTTTACCTACCTTATACTCATATCCTTCACAACGCTCAACCTCCTCATAATGTGTGCAATGTTCAAAATCTTTTGCAATTCTCTTTGCTTCAGTTTTATTATCTGCACCAACTGTTACTGAATAGTAAACAATTTTCTTTGCTTCAAATGTGTAACTGTTTAATAAATCGGACATTTTAAAAAAATTAGTAAGTGGATGTAAAAGGTTACTGTGGTTAGTTTAAACCCCAGTTGATTTTAAGGTAGTTGTCGTCGTGTAATCTTGGAATGTCATCAGGATCACCAGTTTCAAAGATAAACTCCTCGCAGAAGTATTCAGCACTAATGCCTCCTAGCTCCTCACAAGCACGAAGTATCTCATCACAGTCATCAGCAGTGCATCCGAGTTCATCAACCAAGTAGTCGATGTCTGTAAAGATTTGGTTCTGAGTTGTTCTCATTTGTTTAAAAGATCGAAACGATTTACTTGTTTAAATTTTGGATTCTCAAGTATAATGTCTCTTACTCTCTCACGATCTAAACTATCACCAAAACCCCAAGAGTAATGGGTGTACTCAATGTCACCCTTCTCAATACGATCCTTGTAGACGAAGAAAGCATTGTAAATGTCTCTCTTCAACAATCCCTCAATAGGGTAGAGTGCATCATCAGCACCATAGAATGACCAAACATAATCAACAAAGTCATTCAATTCTTTAACTGGTCTGTACTCTGGTAACATTAAACTGCCCTCCATAGTGTACAATCTGCTAGGTCAACTGCCTCCATAGACTCATCTGTAACCACATACTTGTGAGTGAGAATATACTCTCTCACTTGATAGTAGAAGTGATCTCTGGAGATAGGATACTCTCTCTGAGTGTCGCCACGAAAACGTAATGTTTTCAATACTTGGTCGTTGTCACCCTTGATAGGATTGAAGTCAACAACCATATTCCCATCTTTAGAAGAAATTTGCATTGGGTTGTTCCCTTGTTTACTCTTTTATTATAGCGAGTCTAAGTCCCTTTTTTGGTGGACGTGTGCCACTTCCTTAGCTGGCACAAACTCTGTCATTTCTCTCAATTTTGATATAGCATTATGAGCATCCTGTTCAGATTGTGGATCGAAGTCTAACCACATTTGCTCAAGTGACCATACTACCAGTTCAAATTCATCTTCAGTTAGTTTCTTCATCTTTTTATGTTCCCCCATTTGTCATATTCTGCCATAGATTCAACCATACGGTCAACACAGTCTTTGTAATCATTACCCTGAATGATACATTCCTCTACATCTTCTGCACCAAATCCAGTTTCCATTTCTTGCAAACGATCAAGTACATCAACCTGCTTGTCTGTTAACTCAAAATCCATATCTCTCAATAGGTCATATAACTTGACCATTTCATAGAGTTCGTCATGAGTCAAATGTAATGCTCTTGCCATTAGTCTACCTCCATAGAAAAATCAATCGCAAACTCAGTAGTGTTGTCCTCATAGTTTGTGATCTTAATAGGACATTGATTTAACCACTCTTGGAACTGTTCATACTGTTCCTCTTGACTCTCTTCTGAAACATACATTAGATTAACCTCCAAAAGTATTAAGTTGTTTAGGATACTGTTGTGTTACATTATCAACTAACTCATCAAATAATCCTTCATCATCACCACTTATGACAGATTCTAACTCTTCTAATGAGAAGTCAGAGTACCAATCTTTAAGGTTTTCAGTAACATGTTCTACTAATTCTTGTGTATCCATTCTATCAACTTTGATCTCAACATACTGCTTAATGATGTCATCAATTTGAGAATCATTAAGTAAGAATTGAAGTGTCTCTAAGTTTGCCATTAATACTTACCTCCAGTATTGTTAGTGTCAAGGACAGTTGGGTTAGTTACGTTATCAATTAACTCATCTAATGTTTCATCATCAAATGAATATTTAATTTCATCTTGTAACTCACTATCTGTTAACTTATCAAAGTCTTCTGCAAGGGTATTGTATATGAAATGGTACATATCTTTATGATCCATACCATCAACACATAACTCAACATACTGTTGAATTAGTTCATCTTTTTGAAGTGGAGTAAGTTTTGCCATTTTAGAGATAGGAAGTAAGTGGATGTAAAAGGTTAGTAGTGTAGTTTATTGATTGTACGCACCATCCCATTCTATCAGAGATCTTATCAACTAACTCATCTTCGTCTTCTGCCTCCCAGATACCCAACGTATCTTGGCATATTTCAATTTGATCTTCCTTATCCAACTCACCTTGTGAGTCTTCAAAATCAAACATAATGTCGGTGACTAGGTACTTAGTTACTTTCATGTTGCCAAATCCCATAGTTGTTCAAATGCTTCTAACCACTGTATTTGTTGAGTGGTAAGTTCGGATCTATCCTGTTCGTCGCTGGATACAGTTGGTAGTCCCTGTTCTGCGATATACTTGCCGTAAACCTCACATAGAAGGTCTACTGAATCAAATGCCATAGTGTCCTCCGTTGTTTACTCTTCTATTATAGTGGTAGAACTGCCTCGCTGTAGCTCTTTTGTGCCAGTTTCTTAGGTGGCATATCAAGGGTTTCCATTATGATCTGCTTTGGTAGCATATTCCAACAATAATAACTGCTACTGAACGTGATCTTATCATTATCCCTACCATCAGGACTAATAAACTTCATTCTCTTATCAAACATAAGCAACTGTAAGTCCCTATCCTTAAACAACTGCTTAGGTGCTGAGTCATTCAACCAAGTGTTAGTCATTATTAATGCAAAAGGTTTATTGAATGATAATGCTCTCTCAAAGTATTTACGCTTATTGGTAAATGGTGGATTAGATACCATCACGTCCCACTCATGCGGTTCATAATCAAAGAAGTTCCTACCAGTAGCAATATGAGAGTATATGACCTCATTCTGTTGCTCAATTTGCTTTACAAACTCACTCTCTTGCGTATCAAATGGACACCATACTACTGCATCTTTTGGAATATATTTAAGAATAGGTTTGACACCATAATCGGGTGTATAGCACTCGTCGTTGCTACCACCCGAATACATTAATTTACCACTATCTAAAGTCATCTTTTGTTTTTAAAATATGATAATAAATCTGAAGATGTGTCGCTAGGTATGGTAGTAATTAATATTCTATCTGCTATTGCCATAATCAATTCAGAACTAATACCACTATCAAATGAACAAGTGCCATCAGGATTCTGCTTACCTAACTTTTCGCATACAGCATCACCTATGACCTCAAGGTAGAAGTCTCTTAAACGATCATCATCATTAATGTAATCAATAACATCACTCACAAGTGTGTCTGCAAGTTTGTTGATTGTGTTTTCAGATAGTTGTGACATTTTAAATCAAGTGGATAATGTAATGTTAGCATATCGGGCAGATTCCTCCACCTTTACTTCGATCTCCTCATATATGTGTGAGAAGTCCCATCCTCGCTTAATATCTTTAGCGATAAGTTCAACCTGTTCCTTAGTTAAACCCAGTTGTAGATCCTCTACTGCCTCAATCAGGTTGATTGTTAGTTCTACTGGTTCCATTAGACCCTCCCAAACTGTGTTTGATTAAAATTTGCGTGAGAGAACACCTCTCTATCAACTAATTTATAAGTTCCAATACTGTTCCACATCACATAACCCTCACCATCTACTTCTTGTATGGTATCACCATCATAGATGAATGTACCAAACTCAGCATCATGAGAGAACTGATTAAGGAAGTCGTGCTTGATAGATTGTACTAACTTCCAGTAGCTAATAAGTCCATCATCATCACCAGTATTAATACCTTCTCTAATACATTTGTTCAACTTCTTCTTAAGTTCTCTTGCATCCTTAATGCTAACAAACTTAACAAGTTGTGCTATTTGTTTAGCAAACTTACATCTCTCAATAATGGTAGGAGTTACACCAAATTCTACATTAGGAGTAACAAACAAAACATCATCAGTAGATTGTATAGTATAATCTAATCCACTTGCTATTGCCTCCTTAAGCAACCCAGTTGGTGCATCATACACAGTATGAGGTGCAATAATGATCTCTTGGTCTATCACTTCAGGGAAGGAATATACAAGCACGTTGGGTTGATAGGTGTGATCTCCACCAAATCCTATAAAGTCACCCTGAACAATATCATTAGTGCGTGGTAGATACTCAAAGCAAGCATGAAGGATGTTTGCTACATTACCCTCGTGATTGCGATCAATATCATCATGTGACTCATTAATCTTAAGTTTTACTTTGTTGAATACACTCTTAGTGCCAACAAAAAAGTTTCCAGTAGCAGGATTTGTTCCCCATACTACTGCTGGAGCTCCGTCTATCTTAAGTGATGCCTTTGCACCCTTCATAGAACAGAACCAATCCAATACCGATAGATCTCCTGTAAGGATAGAATCTTCGGGGTGTTCAATGTGGGTGTTTTTCATACTCTTATTATAGAGACTGAATTAATCTATTGGGGAAGTAGTGTGTAGGTTCCTGAACTGTCACACCCTTCACTTCTTTCATATATCTGCGGTATAGAATACCTTCTTCTCTAAATGCTTCAACTTCATGGGGTTGATTCATATAATCAATATGATGTATGTCCTCACCCTTCCATACAAACTTACCACTCTTCATCTTTAATGTACCTTGAACCCATTGACGAAGATGCACAAGTTCGTGCAATAATGTCTCTGAATACATCTTAGCATCCATATTGGACTGCATCTGTATCTCAAAATCTCTTGGGTTATGTGATGTTCCTATCCAATCACAGAAACCCATTGCATCCTCTCTAATCAATCCTCTATGAGTGATAGTTACATCAATATGATGTCTGGGTAGGAAAGTGTTTAGAAACCAGTTGGTAATACTCTCACACCTGCGTTTAGAATAACCGTATCCACTACGATAGATACGACTCTTGTTCCCCAATGTAGTGTCCATAAGAATGACAGAATGAATAGAAGTTTTTCTTTACTTGTCAGTTGATTACTCATGCTATTTCCACCCAAGCTAATGGTTTACCTTCAGTTAATTTCCAAATGTAAGTTGAGTTGTGATAAGGACGTTTCTCTTCAGCATAATCTAAAGCATCCTGATACTCAACAAACTTCTCTGCTTTCCACTCTTTAAATGTTAGAGTGTGAGTTGCTGCCCATTTGTAATTCATACTTCTACACCCCACTCATACTTTTCTACACTCTCTCTACAACATAAACAAACTAATGCTGACCAACTAAAGTGATATACTTTGTTAGTTTGAGAACAATGTGGACACTTAATCCACTTACCATCAGCCCTTGATCGGGTGCGTGGTGTAATAGGTTTGAAATTCATTTTAATGGTGATGTGGATTGTAAACCGTTAAAACTATCATAGCAGATACGATAGCACAAATAGCGAATAGTGCGATAAGATGTAACATTTAATCCTCCTGTTGTTTTTGTGCTTGACACTCACAGGCATCAAGTAAAGGTTCTAATTTAGATTGAAGACTATTAAGGTCTTCCCTATATTCAGGATCAAATCCTAAATTACCATTACCATCTAAATCATACTCCTGTAAGAGATGGAGAATTAGCCCCATCTCATCTTTGTTTAGATTTACAAGCATAGTGATTACCTCATATAAAGATAACCACCTGCCCATCCACAGTTGCGTGGATCAAGCACATACTCACGATCTCTAATAAGTCTTAGATCGTATCTAACGTGCTTTGCTGGAGATTTCCATGATGCTGCTTTGTAAACTTCACCTGTATGCTTGTTCACAAATGCGTGAACTCCACCACTTCTCCACTCTTCTCTACGATCATCCCAATCGTTTGAAATGATCTTATGGTACTTTCTACCACTTTCTATGGTAAATCTCATTCCTTTGAATGTACCATCATTTAAGGCATCTAATTGCTGTTGTGCGTAACGTGATAGATCTTGTCTCTCTCCATCAGCATTAAACCTTGCAGCATTAGATTCAATCATTCTTCTGTGATACTGCCTGTAATTTTCAGCAAGTGAATCACATAATTGCTCTGTCCATCTAAGGACATTATCTTGGAGACTACCAATGATTCTGTCTCTCTCTTGTCTTGTAAGAACCGTAGGCATTTGAATCTCCCTTGTTGTGTATGTAATTATTATAATGCCCCCAACAGGAGATGGGGGCATGTTTGTGCCAGTTTATAAAGCGGTCTCTTGCACCTCCGCAACATCATCAAGAACTGCTAATACATCTGCTGCT
>VTLG01005731.1_pt1 | contig 48024 bp, 69 predicted proteins | sample 4694571 | NCBI WGS metagenome assembly VTLG01 (sample SAMN12604809, study PRJNA352737) | marine metagenome | biome: ENVO:00000447; feature: ENVO:00000209|ENVO:00000569|ENVO:01000036; material: ENVO:00002151; isolation source: viral sequences binned using virsorter ... | reverse complement strand
CCTTCACTCTCTCATCGTCAGTAACAAGCTCGTTTACCATAAGTTTCTCAAGCATAGAAATCTGCGCAACGGTTATCATCCCATCGAGAGCTGTGACTTTATTTTTAGCACGTGTTGTTTTTTTAGCACCGCCATTATTTTTTCTGGCTGCGGCTTTATTTTTCTGCTGAACTTTGGCATTAGCAACTTCTTCTGCCGAAGCAAACTCGTTGCCAGCATAGCCAGCACTTGCCAAAGCACGACCAATCGCCGAGGTTTCACAGTTCTCAATGTGAGACTGCTCATTTATAAAATTAGCACCCTCTTTTTCGTAAGCATGACCCGTGTATTTTCCTCTCTCCAAAACAAGAGTGGCTTTGATTAGCGCACCGTTGTTTAGCTCTGCATCAACTATTTTTGTGGTTAGGTCATATTTTCCCTTAACATCTTCCTTCATTTCGTTTAACCTCTCGACCACCATCTTGTATTGTTTATTTCCTATTTTTACTGACATTACTTTATCTCCAGTCTTGTGTTTTGAGTAAGTGTGCAACCATCAACATCTTCGCCATCTGCTAAATCTTTCTTTATTAGCTTTTTGTCTGGCGATAGGTATGTTTTTGCACAAAAGTATTTTTCTGGTATTATATCCTCATTTACAACGTCAACCTTTGGCGGATTGTCTTTAACGGTAATAACAAACTCTGGTAACTCTATTTTCTTTATTCCAGCATTAATCATGTTTGTTTTTATATAACTTTTTATCCTGTCTATTTTTTTATCTAGTGTCCTTCTTCTACTAGCAATACTCTCCTCGGCTTTTTTCATTCCATCTGAGGTAATTTCGAGGTTTTTTACAAAAAACGATATATTACCAGCCTTTAACTCTAAAGTTCCCTTCAGCGCATCGAGAGTGTCAACAACGGCTTCATCGTCTAAATCAACAAGCTCAGTTAGGGCTTCCCTGTATTCTGATGATATTTCAAACAATGTTGGTAGGTTTGATTTTTTCTTCATTGCTTTAGTCTCCTTTTTGTGTTTTTTATTGGTCATCTTTCCCTATCAAAATCTTCATCTTGGTCTATTTCGTTAATATCTATACCGCATTCAACACAATATGTGTGTCTAATTGGAGATGTGTGGTCTGGGTGTCCGTAATACTCATCAACAATTTCTATGTCCTTATGCTCGCAGTCGTCTTTATCTGAAAGTTCCATCACTCCACCTCACTTTCTTTTAATATGGCGAAATCATCGTGGGATATAATATCCTCTCTTAACTCTTTTGGTTTATAGCTATCGTTTACAATTTCAAGAATCACAGTCAAAGCTTCTTTAAGTGTGTTATCCGAGCCTAACCAATGCAATAACATCTCTTTATTTACCGACACGAAGGCTCTCCATTGTTTCAAATAGGTCATGTTTTCTAATTCTATAGTTACCACCTATTTTATATGCTGGAATAACACCCTCATGTATTAAATCCATAGTGTTTCTATAGCTAAACCTCAGATATCCAGCTACTTCCTTTGGGGTCATAATATCTTCTTCGTAGTATGAGTCTGCTTCATCCCAATTATTGTTGACCCTCAATTCTTCGTATATTTCTCCCATTTTACTCATCTACTGTTCCCCTTATTTCAGACTCATCTATGAATAAAGTTCTATATTCAGCTTCTCCTACTGTTTCAACTTCAATAACATCATCTTCAATGTCTATTATTCTCCAAATATTTCCATCGCCTATATCTACTTTTTGTCCGTTCTTATATTTCATTGTTCTCATGTTGTTTTTCCTTTTTATATGCCAAATCATTCAACTGTTTCAGTCTGAGGTCAATAACATCAATTTCATTTGATATTAATAACAGTAAGTCGCTTGACCAAGAAAAAGACTTGCCATCAAGCTTATTAACAATCTTTAAGCAGTCGTCAAGATTGTTCTCTATTTTGGCTAATCTAGTTTGTAGTTTCATTCTGCACTCCCTTTAGTGGTTAAATAGATTAAAACGAGGAGAGGGTAGGTTTGTGTTATTGGAATCAATAATAACAATGCACACAGAAAGCAAAAAAACTGCATGCTACCAGCTGAAATAACCAAAAAACAGCTGTGAACCCACCCTCTTAAATTTAAATAAAAAATTGTTGATGTGAATATATGTGAATTTTGTGTTTTTTCCATGAATACGTATGAGATAATAAAACTTTTTTTTCTTATATGCAAGTACATATACCTATACCAGTACATATACCTATACCAGTTTAATAGCTTATTAAATAAATTATTAAACAGTTTTTTTCACATTTTATAATATATTGCGCATGTACGCACGTATGCGTAAGAAAAAACCCCCGATAAGAGGTAAATCGAGGGTTTCTTATAAAATAGCACACCCCCAAACACAAAAAAAGGGGATGAACTACGTTAGGGGTTTGGGATAACCTAAACTTTTAAGATAGTAAGTGTTGTGCCTCTACAAATTTTTCAATACTTCCTTTGCCACCAGCGTTGTAATATTTTAGCCAATATTCTGCTTGCTCCATAGTGTGTCCAGACTTGGGCAGTCTTTTTGGAACTCTATAATATACGTATCGTGCCATACAAATGGCAAAAGCTATATTTGTTGTTAATAAAAAAGCACACTCTGCTTCTGACGGGATTTCTTTAGCATATTTATCTGGCAAACAACATGCTAACGCAACAGCTTTCATTTTCTTTTTTCTATAAATAAGATAGTTTTTATATATATCTACACAAGTCCTTTTTTCTACTTGAAAATAACTGCAAGCTGGACCAGAGGGATATTGTTTTAATGCGCTATATCCGCTTTCTACAGCCCCAGTCATTAATAAGAGTTCAACGGCATCTCTGCTGTTCAATCTTCCGCCAGCCCTTGAAAGAACATCTCCAATAATGTCTCTCATTTGTTTAATTAGACGATTCATAAGATTCTCCTCGATAAATTGATTTTCCCTCATATATACCAACAGTATCTATCTGAAAATTTTCATCATCATACTCAACCACTCCAAACCCCTGTTGCCAATTATGCCTCGCACTACCAGATGGAACTATTCCGTCTATTCGTGCTATTGTCCCAAGAGATACAGCTTGATATATTTTTGGTTTGCCTTGTGTCCAGATAGTCTTGTGTGCCATTTCCATCCTGTGTACGTGACCCATTATAGTGCTAATTCTTGCGTCATCCAATATCTTTGTTACAGATTGACCACTTTTAGCACCAACCTTATGACCATGAATGCAAACTAAATTATTGTTAATGTAAAATTCTCCACTAGGGTAGTTACCAACGTATTCAACATCCATTTTGTGCAACCCAAGCAGATATGGTATAGACATAACTGGAGGAACATCTGGTTCGTTTGCTGGTCTTATGTCAAATGCTTGCATTGTGTTTCTTATAATAAAGTCCATCATTCTTTTTTCGTGATTTCCTTCTATATAAACTAATTTAGCACAATAACCCCTTATCTCTTTAATCCAGCTTGCCATCCAGTCTAGGCTTGCTTGGGTAGTAAATGCAAACTCTGGGCTATGAACAAAGTGTGTAGACCAGTCTGGTAAGTCAAGCATGTCGCCAAGCAATACAACTCTGTCTGGTTTAAGTCTCTTTATTACTGAAGTTACAATATCAAAAGCTCTTAGGTCATGTAGAGGGGTTAATTCTCCAGATTGTAGATTTCTTTTAAAACCAACCTGTGAGTCTGGAACAACTACATCGAGATTTTTTGTGCGGCGGGTTCGTATATAATATGACTTTTTAGCACCAACCTTAGCACCTCGAACTGGTGGAAACTGACATTTTACTGGGACCTTCCTGACTAAATTGGCACGAGCCTGATAATTTGTATGAGGAACCCAAACAACTTTACCGTCAATATTTTCTTTAGCAGCGACATCCCATTGATTAACGCGAAAGCTTAGCACTTCCCACTCTTTTGTGCTAACATTAAACTTATCAAGAAGCTGTTCTAGTGTTGGTGCTTTGTTTTCAGAAAAAATGCCATCAAGAACAGCATAGTTTTTATCTTCTTGGAACGCAGAAGATGAATCGTTTTTAGCTGAAGGTCTAAGCTTAGCACCCATTTTGTCAACAGTTATGTATCCTCTACGGACCTGCTTTCTAACCATTTCAAAGGTTCTTTTGTGACCAAACTCAACGGTTAATGTTTCAGCTGCTTTCCGATATGTAAAACCAGAATTAAGCAGGGATTCCGCACGAGACCTCTCCTGAGGTGTCCATCGCCTTGCCTTCATATATATAAACTTAGATTAAACTAAAAAGAGTCTAATAGAGTTTTAACTTCTTCCCAAACCTCGTCATCTTTTTTCGACTTTGTGGCTTTAACGGCGTGGTCTCCAATCATTAAAAGTAAGCCAACCATCCCGTGCTTTTTCACAAGTCTTGATATTACTCTTTTTAGCATATTATTTCTTCCCAGCCATCTTATAGATAGCTTTTTTTACAGATGTCCACAAGAGGTCATCCCATGTACTCGGAGACAGGGCTACTGCCTTATCTATTGCGAGTATAGCGATAACGACATAGCTCCAATTTTGGACTAATATTTCAACTACTTCTTTCATTTTTATAATCCTTTCATAAAAATATAGCTCATTAAGCCACTAAATATAGTGGTAATTACACCAACAAAGCTATTGGTCTTTGAAGCTCCATTCTCAAGAACTCTAACTCTTCCGTTTTGCTCTTTGACCATAGTTTTTATCTCAGAAACGCTTTCTTTGATATGTGCTAATTCGCTATTCTGTTTAGCATTCATAATCGTCAGCTCTTCAAGCCTCGAATGAACATTATTTCTCCAGTTGTCTAAATCTCCGCTGTTCATCTTTTTCTCCCACCTTGTCCTCTATAGTTTTTAAAACTTTTTTTTGTTCCTCTTCCAGAGCCTTGTCTTGTTTTCTTCTGTACCGACTCTTTTTTATTGATATTATTATTGCTCCTCACCGCTAAGTTTTACCGTTTATTCTACCTTTTATAAAATTCACGTCATCACTAATATCGTTAAGTTCTTTAATAAGGTCCTCGTGCCTTCTGTCCCTTTGCTCGTCTGACCTATTCCACCTATCTATAAGCTTAATAGAGATATCTTCAACCTCACTAAGCTTGTCCATCATTTGAGATTTCAAAAAATGTATCATTCCAATAAAGAGTAGTACAATAACTCCCATTGCTCCATATTCTGCGTATGCTTCCATTATCTTTTTTTCAGTCCTAGCTTTTCCATCAAACTTTTATTTTCAATTTCCAATTCAGTAGCATGGTGTTCGAGTTCCTCAACGTGGGCTTTCTCCATCTCATGCATCTTTTCTTGTAAAACAATAATCTCATCGTGCATATCCCCAATACTTCTATCTATACTTTGAAACTTCATCATTATATTGTAATACGCGGCAATACACATTGAAATTCCTATCATTGCCTTTATTAAAAAAGCTATGCTGATATGTATTTGTGATTCTGCGCTTAGACCTTTATTCATGCCCGTTATTTATTCTTTGGGCATCAATGTAAAATGTTTTAAAGTCAACACTTGCGCTATCTAATTGTAATTGTATGGTTTTAAGCAAGGAATCAACTTCGAACATCTCTTTGGCTAATTCTTCCCTTGACTTACCTAAATACCATTCGTCAACACAAGACAATAAGATAAGTCCAGACATAAAGACCATAAACGCAGCTCCGATTGTCCATCTAAGTATCTTGCTCATCTCTCTCCAGTCTGGGACTACTCTTATTCTCTTCTTCTGGAACGGGTATGCCAAGCTTTTTCTCCCAAGCCTTTACTGTTGGCTCAAGAGTTCCTCTTGCATCCGCAATTACAATCACAATCGCAGTCACACAATGTAAGTAAAACCATGTCACTTGTATCCTAATTTCATGTGCATACAAACAGGACAAGTATCCATTGAATGATTTGGACTGTCCAATCTTAATTTGTCATAATTTTCTTCAGCATGGTCTAATCTAACTTCCATAACGTCTTGGTCTTTATCTACACCGAGAGTAGTAGACATTAGCCATCCCGTCAACCCAACGATTAAAGTACCTATACCCGCAAGGATTGCACCCTGTAAATCAATCTTTTTCATTTTAGTATCCTATTTCAAACATGAATGCAAAGGCTGTCCATATTCCATATACGACTAAAAACCTCGCATATAAATTTCCAAACTTTTGATTCAATTCTTTTTCCTATCATTTACTTCTACAGTTCTACCATGACTCTCACCAGATTCAGCACTTCTTGTATTCCCACCACCAGTATTTGTATTTGTTCTTGAGCCACTATTATTCCCTTGAGAATAAGGGTTAGGCTGATACCTATAATATCCATAAGGATAAATCTCATTGTACTGATAAGGATTATATCTGTAATAATAAATCCTTGTTTCTAATGCTTTGCCATCGTGTAATGTTACAGGAGCAAAAGGTCTGTCTCTCTGTGATTCCACTATAATAAGACCAGCTACAAATCCGAAGAAGAAGTATGCTATTGATGTGCCTGTCATTTATTAACTCCAAGGTTCAAATTGTTGCAATCCATATTGTACAGCTACAAGTTTAGATTCACTTCCACTAAATGAAACATCTTCTTGTGCAATACCAATTATCATTGCCATTTTATCTGTTTTCATTCCTTCTCCATCTGTGGATGAAGAACAAATCCCATCACCTACTTCAATATTACCTTTTTCACCATTACAAAGAATGTGTCCATCTCCAAGAATATCAACTTGATGAAGATTGGTTTCTCCTTGTGGATTATTATTCATAGAACCAGCGTAAGTGCCTAATACTTTTTTTGAATATTTAGAAGATGTCTTTTTTACATTATATCTTATGCCTCTTTCCGAATCAGCACCATTTTTTTGTTTATAATATATGCTTACAATTTCTACAAGTGTTCCATAAGGATATTCAGAATCAGCATCTGCTGTTGGTAATGATGCTTCATGGTGAGCAGTAAAGGTTCCATAACTAACAGTACTACCATTAAATGTTATATCCCCCATCAGACCTCCATCGCCATCTTGTATTCTGATTGCGTAATTTGTAGTATCTGCGGTATCTTGACCATTCTGGAAAATGCACCCATATCTTGCATCAGTATTGCCGTCATGAAAAAATTTAGCAGCCCAGTTACCTTGGCTTTCTTGTTGTACAAAAAGCTTATAATCACTTTGCGGGTCAACACCAATAGCCACATTCTGACTGGCACCAATAGACATTGCTAAAGCATCAGAAGTCCCTGTACAAAACTCCAAGTCGTCATTAGCACCATTAGCAAATATTGAGGCTCTTTTATTGTTACCAGCATCTTCCCAACCCAGTCTATCTGTCTGAGCAAGAGTTAATGCATATTGAGGTGTCGTGTGTCCAATGCCGACATTGCCATCTCCAGCAATACGCATTCTTTCAGTTGGGGCAGTATTATTAGTAGTATTTCTTGTTGCCAAAACGAGAGCAGCTTGAGTATGACCACTATAAGATTCAGCCACGGTGCCAAACCAACAAGCAGGTTCTATGCTTGAACCAGCATCATTCCAAGTCCAACCTATTCCACCACCAAATTGAGTAGCGGAACTATACCCTGAAAGAGTTAATGCGGTTGCAGCGTTATTAGGTGCAGCTTGAGTACTATCTTGACGGATTCTTACCATAGAATCACTTGAACTTGCACCAATTTGTACTTTAGCTGCGAATGTGGCGTTTTTTGAAGTATCAATTTTTAAAGAATAAGCTTGACTGCCTGAAGGACCTTGCCATATAGCAAAATCTCGCCCACCACCTATTTGATAATCATCACCACTCTCACCTGAAGAGATACCAACTCCCCACTCTAATATACTTTCTCTCCAAAATCTCATTATACCATGTTTATCAGAGTCGCCCTTTTTTAAATCAATATATTGGTCTGTTGTAGCCGACCCAACTGTAAGCGTACCTGAAGATAGTAGCGAAGTGTTTGCTGTCATGGTTGTGAACGTTCCAGCTGCTGGCGTAGCCCCACCTATCGCAGCCCCATCTATTGTTCCACCATTTATATCACAAGTGGTTACCGCACCTAGGTTAGTTATAACGTTGGTTGCTTTATTTATAACAATAGGTGCTAAAAGGTTTTCTACTGCTATTTTTTTAGTTGCACTAGCGCTATTATCTACTATAGCAAGAACATCTACATCTACAGCTACATTTGCTGATGATAATTCCGTCAGTTCACTAATCTTGACATCTGCCATTATTTATTCTCCAATACTTCTATTCTATCAATCGCCCCTTGTAAAGCAGATACTAATAACGGCACAAGTTTTGATTGGTCAATTTGTTGAGACTCTATATCACCATTATCATCAACTGCATCTTTTTCACCTGATACTGCTTCTGGGACAATACTTGAAACTTCGTGAGCAAAAAATCCACTTACTTCACTATCGGGTTCTACCTTAAAATTGAAACTATAAGGCTTTAATTCTTTTAACTTATCTATACTCCCAACCATAGGAGTTTCATTTTCTTTTAATCTATAATCCGAAGATGTGACATAAGAAGTAGCACTTAAGGTTGTTCTTATCGCTCCAACGATTGAAGCTCCTCTATACATAGGAACATGGACTTGGTCACCCGAAGAGGTGTAGGTGTTCTGTATTAGGACTGGATTTGAGTTTGCACCATTGGCTCTAAACTGAGATTGTCCATCTCTGACTTCAAATGTACCATCGGGGTCTGTACATCCAATTCCCACATTGCCATTAACTTTATCCCAAGTCATACAAATAGCAGGAGTGCCTGATAAATTTCTATCTAAATGTAAATCTTCATCATTAGATGATGTTGAAACTCTGAATCCCCATCTTGGGGCAGATGTAGAATCTCCACCAAATGAAATTTGATAATTACTTTCATCTGCTGTTGCAGAATCGTGAAAATCTCCAGTAATAGCTATTCCCCCAGCAGAAGGAATCCTAACTCTTTCAGAACCATTAGTACCAAAAATTATATTTGTATTTTCATAATTCCATACATAAGCAGACCCTGCATCGGCTAATCCTACTACAAATCCATCACCACCTGCTGTCCCTACTCCATCACATAAATATTGCGTATAAGCATTACTCCCATCAGCAGAAAGAATTGTTAATGGGTAGTTTGGCGAAGCAGTACCAATTCCGACATTTCCATCATAAGCCATAGTTAATACATGGTCAGCAGCACTATCTAAAAAGTCGCTGTTGGAAGCTCCTTTACCTATAACAAAATTTCCGTATGAGTCCGATATACAACCTATAGACCAGTTTCTTGAATTTGCATTACCTGCTGTGTCTTTGAAGGTAATCATAGGTGAATTATTATAGTTTTGCGAGTTACCCTCAATCTGAACCATACCTACAGTTTCATTCGGGGTCACAGTACCAATTCCGACCTTACCTGCATTAGTTACTCTGAAAGCACTTGCATTCCCACCAGTTGATATATCAAAGGCACTAAAACCATTTCCACTTCCTGTTGTTGTTATTTCTATTCCTTCAGTATTGGTAGAATTGCCTACAAGTTTCAACATTGGAACTTGAGTAGAGCTTGCTGCCCCAGCAATATGTAATTTTACATCTGCTGCGGGCGATTCTAATCCAATTCCAACTCCCTCTCTCTGAATGGTCATAACTCTTGTTGAACCATCGACAGCACCACTATCAATAAAGAAACCCATCAAAGATGCTCCGTCATAATGCGCTCCACCATCATCGGATGTTCCATCTCCAGAAATATTATTTTCAATCCAATTATAACGATTAGTCCCATCACCTACACCATTTGATGTAAATCTTATGCCTGAAGAAGTGCTTGCAGTTCCTGAATATGCATTATTTACAACTAACTTTACTTCTGGAGCCGCAGTCCCAATGCCGACATTTGATGCAGAAGAATCAACAACTAAAGTATTAGAATCCCAGTTTAAGTCTCCTGTACCACCTGTGAGGGATGTAATCCCATCTATTGTCCCGCCATTTATGTCCGCAGTTGTTACTGTGCCTAAATTTGTTATGACACTAGTTGCTTTATTTATAACAATAGGTGCTAAAAGATTCTCTGCCGATATCTTCTTTGTTGCACTAGCACTATTATCTACTACAGCAAGAACATCTACATCCATCGCCAAGTTGGCTGAGGATAATTCTGTTAATTGGCTAATTTTGACATCTGCCATTACTCGTCTCCATTCATTTCATTTTAAACTATAAGATATCCGCCATCTTCTGCGACAAGATTTTTAGCATCTTCTGTGTGTATATTACCAAAAAGTATATCTTTAACCTTATTGATTTGGCTAATAAGCCCAATCTTTAAGCCCATCATCATTGTTACCATTAGAAATTACCTTCGTAAGCAATGACGGACCCACTTGCAAGCGTAAAACCAGTCCATTGACCAAAAATAGTCAGACCAGTAGGAAAGGTATTACCAGCAACAGTATCTCCGCTTTGCCCAGTTGTTCCAATCCACTTACTTGAGGATGGAAGTAGCGCTGTGAATGCCGTATCTTCGAGGAATTGAATAGCTACTATCTTTTTTCCTGTAATAGCATCATTCCCTTCTTCAAGAAGATTTCCAACACCACCAATAGCTACATTAGCCGCTTCTGCTGTTGTCAAATCATTAATTGCCATCTCTATTTCTCCTTATCTAAAAAATTTTATTCCTCTATCAGCCAATCCAACGCAATTAAATCCGTTGGCGACACCTCGACTTTAGACAGATTTTCAGACTTAACTTTTTCAACATCCAACTTAACCTCTGTTGCTAATAACTCGTTAAGTTCTTTTACAAACTTATCCCAGTTTTTTGACTTTTCTGATATCTCCCCATCTTTTCCATGAGTTTCTATAGCCTTCTTGCGAGCTTCATCATACGCTTCAAGCTCAGAGCTAACAGCTTTTAGCACCTTAGCACATTTAAATGCTGTAGCGCTTGGCATTGGATTATTCATTAGTTTACCAAGAGGTTCACTTGATTGAACTAATACAGCGAGTTTGAGTTTCATCTTTTATCCTTTTTGTTGTTTATTTTTAATAAAAAATCAATTTAATTTAGTTTTTTAAAGCAACTAGTATCAATGATTATTATGGGTCGCCAGCACCATCTCGTCTTTTGCTGTAAAATTCGCTAAGTGCAAATGGCGCAGTATCATTAGTTGTTGGAGTATTCCAAGGTGCAATATAAAACTGGCTAAGTACAGACTCAGAATTGTGAGTTAAATGCGTGGTAGTTGTCAATGAAGATATACCCAAACCTACTTGCGTAGAATTGGGCGTAGTCGTTCCTGTACTGCCATTACCAGTAAGTATCTCTTTGACAATATTGCCAATAGAAATTGGATTCCCGCTGGATGGCATTGCCATATTACAATGCCTCAAAATCTGTTTTAAGTTGTTCCCAATCTTCTTTTTCAGATGTCAAGCTCGTAATATTAGATTCCATATCAGTAACCCTTCGTGATATATTATCAATATAATGTTCACTTGTAGAGTCATCTAGTTCTGCACCAGTATCAGGGTCGTATCTCTTTTTAATTAGAAAATATTTATCACCCGTCTTAGATACCGTTGTCTTACCTGCCGTCTTTGCAATCTTGTATCCAACCATTATGCTATTCCTTTCAATGTGTCTAATTGTTGTTTCAATTCTTTAATTCCTTCAATCAATAGTGGTACTAGCTTATCATATTTGACAGCCCGAATACCATTTTTTCTTGTCTGTACTAACTCTGGCAATACATCTGCAATCTCATCTGCCATCACTCCATAATCGTGTCCTTTTAAATGAGGTGCATATTCTTCAGCAGATTCTTTCCAATCAAATGAGTATCCGCCAATATTATTAATCTTATCCAAAGGATTTGATATTAATTCTTTATTTTCTTTTAACACAGGGTCAGATGAAGAATATGCAACTACATCAGATGTAGCATATATATTTGCATAAGCATAAAAACCACCATCACTTGCTATCTCAACCCTTTTTACACCAGCAGTTGTAAATCCAATATGGTCTGCTTGGGTTCTATACATTCCTGTATCTTTATCTGAATCCCAACGATAACTTGGTGCTGTTGCTGTCCCATTTACTCCTAAAACTGTTCCAGCGAAGGTTGCATCTTGAGCAGTATCAAGAGTCAGGGCTGTCGCACCACCAGAACCTGTGCCAAAATACATATTATCATCATTATTTAATGATATATAAGGACCACCTGCCGAAAGAGTCATTTGACTGCCTTCAAAACTTATTTGAGTATTAGTATCCCCAGTATGTCTTATATATTGTGATATATCTAATATCCCATCAAATACATTATTATAGGCGTGGTATTCAGAACTTGATGCAGTATCCCAATAATGAACAGCAGTAGTAGGTTCAGCTGTATTGGTTGTGGATGTATGAATTTCAAGTCTACCGTGCGCACTATAGCGATTTCTAAATGCAAAATTTCTACCAGCAGAATTATCAGCATAAGTATCTAACCTTACTGTAGTAGAACCAGAACCAGTAGGTTTAATTACAAGACCTAAATTATCTGCACCAACATTTAATGTAAGATTGCCATTTAGAGTAGCGTTGCCCCCACCTTGTACATAAAACAAATCATTAGCACTATTGTAATCCCTAACATTGAATGCTCTATTCGTTCCACTTCCACCTACTACATATAAACCATAACCGCTTGCGTGAGTATTTGATATTGTGCCAGCAAAACCACCAGATGTTGAATGGGAAGCAATAATAGAACCAGCAAATGTGGCGTTGCCATTACCTAAAACTTTGAAAAGACTTGTATTATTGTAAGTCTGAACGTGAAACGATTCAGTATTCCCATCATCACCTGCCCTGATTAATACTCCGTGTCCATCCGTTGCGTGGTCATTTTGAATTTTCATAATATAATTAGTAGTAGAATATTCAACATTTAGAGCCATTGCCGTATTTGGAGCTGTGCCACAAAGACCAATATTACCAGCAAATGTGGCGTTAGAGCTACCGTCAAAAGAAAGAACATTTGTATCTAATGTATTATCTCTGGCATCTGACCTTTTTAATATAAAATCACCATAAGCAACTATATCGTTGCTAAACCCCCAAGAACGAGAATTACTTTGACTGTCGTGGCATTCCCACAGAACATTACTATTATTATTAGCTGAGATATGAGATGAATTAAGAGTACCAGTCATCGTTCCACCTGCTAATGGCAGATAAGCAGTATTAGCACCACAACTTGCGTGGCTTGTACCTGCAGTATTAACATAATCAGTTGCTCTCCAAGCCCTGTCGTAAGCCAACTTAACACCAGCTACATTAGCACCTGTTGTGGTACTTGTTGAATCAACTGCATTTGATAATTCACTTTCGTGGATTACTGTACTTGGTAATGTGTAATTATTAGCATCGGAAGGTGCGTGCGAAGCTTGCGAATGAGTATAGGCAGTTGCTCCGTGGTCGCCTCTATGAGCAGTAGAACTTGTAGAGCCTAATGATATAATAGTAGTATCCCCTTCAAGAGCAGTACCACCAGAAGTCCCTAGTACGAGACTTGAAGTTCCCGCCCCAATAACAGTTCTCATCTCTGCTGCGGTTATACCAGACTTTAATGTTGGTGTCCCTCCATTATCATAAACAGCAGCATTACCACTATTGCCAGAAACATTTGCCTCTGCTCCAGAAGGAGCGTGAGAAGTTTGACTGTGGTCGTATGCAGTCGTTCCCCTATCGCCCCTATATGCGGTACTACTTGTTGCACCTAAAGCCAAAGTAGACCAGTCTGTTGCGTGAACTCCACCACTTACTTGACTATGGGTATAAGCCGTATTAGCATTTGCAGAACCACCACTAGCCCAAGTTACTGCGCCAGTAACCCCAATCGTCCCATCAATCGCTAAATTATTTTCAGCATATTCCCATTTAAAATTTGCTTCTCCAGCCATTGCTCCACTAGCATTATACTGAACATGCTCGGTGCTACCAGCAGGACCTGAAGTTGGGGTTCCCCAGTATACTCCACCACCAGCCCCATAAGATAATAATGCATTCCCAGCAGTACCGACTCCAGCCCCAGCCCCAGCAGAAGTATTTGCAGTAATTTTATATCCTGTAATTACTAGATTCGCCGCCAATGTAAGATTGGAACTAAAAGTCTTTGCTCCGCTAAATGTTTGTGTTCCAGAAAGATGAGCTGTGTCTGCATCAAGATAAGCAGATGCAATTACTGTTGAACTATTCCAAACACCTGCCGTAATTGTTCCAACTGATGTTATAGAAGTCGAGTTTCCTGTCCCAATAATTGTACCAGCCGCAGAAGGTAAGGTAAGAGTTATGTCAGCAGTTGAAGATGGACCAATAAGAGTAACTTTATTAGTGCCATAGCTACTATCTTCATAAAAATTTATATATCCAGCACTCGTACTTCCATTTTTTACTTCAAAAGCTCCAGTTATATTCATATTACCAGCGTATGTTAGGACAAGAGGGCTTGCGTCTAAAGCTCCAAAAGCAAAGTTTGATGAAGAGGTAATAGCTCCAGTAGAACTTGAAAGTTGAACATGACCCTCGGAGCCACTTGAACCAGCTATAGGATTACCCCAATATGGAGTTCCAGCAGCCGCGCTAACTATTGCCTGCCCAGCAACGCCAACGCTAGGAGTTGTTGATGAAGAATTTGCAGCTGCATATATTCTACATCCAGAACTTGAATCGAGTGTTAATATATGAGTTGTAACTGTTCCCGTAGTTGTAATAGCGCTACTTCCATTATCAATAGCCCCAAATCCGCTTGTTATAGAGCCACTATTTAAAGCCCCCGTTCCAGTAATTGAAGCTTGATGCTGAGTTACATTAGAAGCCACTATTCGAGCATCTGCAAACGTACCGCTTGCAATATCGCCCGCTGCTAAAGCCGTATTTACATAAGCACTACCGCTATATCTTAAAAAATGACCTGCTGCTACATTTGTTATTGTAGTATCTGTTAAACCAGCTACATTTAAAGATGTTATATAATTATCAAGACTTAACAAGACTGTAACATCGCTAACGCTCATAGCTTCAACATCGCCAGTTCCGTTTGATGTTCTCCCCAAAAATACATCCGTTGCGACATGCTGCATCTTAGCAAAGGTAACGGCTTCGTCTGTTATTGTTAATGCTCCATCCCCAGAAGAAGTTACTTGACCAGTATGATTAGGATGAGTATATACAGTATCTGTAGAGTTTAGCACACCATTAGATGCTGTTATATTTGTTCCAGCTATCAAAGCTGCTAAGTCAGCCCACTTTTCTTTAGCATGTGAGCCATCGGTCCCGCCGTCAAGAAATAAAACAAAGTCATCTGCTACAGTCATAACTGTATCTGGAGCTTCTGATAAATCCACATTTAATGTAACCGCACCAGAGTCTCCTCCACCGTCTAACAATGTTCCAGCTGTAACACCAGTAATATCACCGCTTCCACCACCTCCGCCAGTAGCAGATAATGTACCTGTGCTATCTATTGATAATCCACTTCCAACTTTTACAAGACCAAGCTTTGTGTCATTTGCAATTCCACTTTCGCTAAAATATCTCCATACATTATTTGATTTCACAGCAATAGAGTATGTAGCTCCACTTCTTACAACGCGAACCTCGTTCTCAACGCCATCGCTATTCCTAAGTGGCTTACCAAATGGACCAGAAACAGGTATTTGATTAAAGTTTCTTTGTATATTATTAGGGCTTGGCATTAATTAGTATTTTATATCCTCAAGATTTTTTATAACATATTTTTCTAAAGCTTGAGGGCTAAAAACATCTTTAGGCTTTATCGGATTGTATGGGTAATTCATATTGTACTGAGTAAAATGTTCCAAGGCAATTTGAAAACTATCTTCGCTACCATTCATTACTGCATTATTAACATTCAAAAATATATTTTCACGGGCTTTAGACTTAGCCTGTGTTGACTCTTGTTTTTTCTGCTCTGGAGTTTTAAAAGCTGGAGCCATTGTAGCTGGTATTCCGCCTCCTAATGAAACCGCACCAGCAACCCGCCGCCTCAATGCCGTTGTAAGGCTGTATTTGGGGCTAATAGCCTCTTTAAACAATCTATCCAGCTGAACACCTACATCATATACAAAATCAACGTGAACAGGCGCTAATGTTTTTGTTAAAGCTTTTATTGGCTGACCAAGAAAATATGATGATGCTACTAAATCAGCAGTCACACCAAGACTTCCAGAAGTAGAAAGGACATCTAACCCTTTTTCAAAATCATTATTACTTATTCTTGAAAAATCTTCTTTATCTCCACCAACTAAATCAGACCAAAACTTTTTAGCACCCTGACGTATTCCAGTCACTCCATGATATGACATATACGAAGCAGCTAATAATCGAGAGGTGTATCCCATAAGACCTTGATAATCCTTATCTTTAAAAAGTAGGCGCATATCGTCTTTAATTAATTGTGTCTGCTTTAATCCAAATTTTTTGAATAAAAATGCCCATTGAAAACGTGGGTCATGAAAAGCTATTGGGTCTCTTACAATATTTCTCAAAAGCTGTGTATCGGTTGCAAATCTATACATAAAGTCAGCCATTCTTTCGTTGCTCGGCATCTTATCAGGATTAAAACCATATCTTCTTAGAGCTTTCTTTGCCCTAACAGAACTTCTTCCTGAGCGCTTTGCCTTTTTATATAAATTATTTATATAATGTTTTCCAGCAGATGCAGAAACATAATTATTCATTTTATTAACTGCTTCAAACCCTGAATATTTTAGCATAAAATTTGCAAATCTATGCCATACTCCATCATACTCTATATTTGACATAGCCTTTATAGCATCATCTACAACTATTCCAGCACTTCTCATTTCAGAGCGAGCTTTAGGGCTAAAAATATATTGACCAATTCCCTTTAAATAAGCTTTTGTACCAACCCTTGTCCAAGTAGAATACAATGTCTGAAATAAATTTGGTATTGTTGCAAAGCCAGCACCTATTTTTGTTCCAACAAGCATTGAAGTCATCCCGCCAGTTAAATTAACTGCTTGCCTTGCTCCTACGCCTATATCTGGGTTTTGGAATATAGTCCCACTCCAAGTTTCATACATTAACTTTGCTTTGCGCCCAAGATTTGGGTCATCATTTACTAATAATTTTAAATTAAGACTGTAATCATCTAATTGTGCGCCACCAAGGTTTTTTACTTCCGCATATCTCTTTGCATATCCTTTTAAATATCTCTCAAAAACTTTAACCCCATCACGCTCCCAAAAATAAGCTGGCAATTCTAACTTTCTTCCTTTTTCTAAATTATGAAACGGTTTAAATATATTATCACCTGCATAATTTCTAAACTTCCTATATGCATCTGCTAAGTTATCAGCCTGACCGCTCTTCATAATCTCTTCTAATGTGTCAGCCAACTTTGTTCTTTTTCTAACCTGTTTTTTAAGTAGATTATTTAAAACAAAGGCTCCGTCATTTCCTTCTTTTATCGCCTGATTAACTAATTTTTCAAGTTTATTCGTCTCATGATATAATTTAATTGCTATATCTTTGTTCATCATTCGTGGATTGTAATTATCAATATAACCCTTAACATTCATTCCTACGAGAATTCCATCTTTATGCATTCTATCATACGCAGTTCTCAATGCATCTCGAAGCTCAAGTAACTTTTTATCTTTACTTGATATACGTCCACGTTTATTTTTTAAACTATCCTCGGTTATTTTTCCCTCAAGTAAATCTGAAAGTTTCTCTCTATCTTTTTTATAAAGCTTTTGTATTTTAAACTTTCTTAAATCTTCAATATAAGTTCCAACGATTCTGTTCTCTGTTTCTTGAACCCTTCCAAGCATCCTAACAATGCTTTTCCAATGTTTATTTTTACTTTTATGTTGAGCTTGTCTTAGAAAATTAAATTTTGAGAAAAATTCTTCTATTGCTCCTACATCCGATTTTGTATAGACATCTTCCTCTATATCTAAGTCACCAAGCTTCCCCTTTGGAACCATAGAAATGCCCTCATCAATAATAGCATTTCTTTCAGTTGATAACTCATCAAGTTGCTTTTCTAAATCTTTATTTGGATTCTGTCTATACTCATCTAAAAGTTCTCTTTCTTTTTTAGCTAAAGCTTTTAATCTGCCTTTTCCACTTGTAGAGCCATATTTAACAGCAAGTCTTTCAAAAGCATCAAATATTCTATTAAAAATAGGTAAGAATTCCATTCCAAACATTGTACCATTTAAAAATTCTACCTCAAGTAAATCATCTAACTTCTTTAGAGCAGTCTCAAGTCTTTTTTGTGAAGCAATATATTTCTTATCATTGGGGTTAAAATCAGGACTTGTTTCATGCTCAGATATTCGTTCTTCCCATTTCTTTACCTGACCTTCAACTGTTTCTATTCTTCTTATATGGCTTCTTGGAGCATTGACTTGATTTTTATATTTATCTATTTTCTTAAAAATTCTATCAACAGTTCTTCCCCTGCCTCTATCTATTGTAGCGCCCTTAACAGTTACTCTCTCTTCCTCTGCTATGCGAGTAATTTCAGGACCTTCTATATTTCTTGGAGAATCGTATGCCATACCTCTAAATGGTGCTTCAAAAACTTCTTGTAGTGTTCTTCCAGCCTCAGCTTTTGTATACCCAAGCCAAGCGCCAGTTTCTAAATCATGCCATCCGTACTTCCCATCTTCTCCCTTTAATCTTTGTATTGTATAGTTTCTATTCCCAATCTGACCTCGCCAACTACCATCGTCCTGTCTTACAAATGGGTCTCCCAATTCAGTATATTCAACCTTTTCTCTTTCCATTGGGTTTCTATAAGACTCAGGCTCTACAACGCCCTTCTTACTTGAAACCTTTGTTAAACCTTCGGATGAAGGACCAAGCTTTCCCTCTTCCCTTAATGTCTGAATCCCCTCTTCTACTTTTTCTTGATTATAAGTCTTTTTAGGTCTGCCAGTAGCAGCTCGCGATACATTTTCTAATTCATCTATTGATATATTCCTCTTAGTTCCATCATCAAAGGTAACTTGCGCTTTTTTATTCTTGTATAATTTAGAAACCGTTCCTCTTTTTCCACCTTCTCCACCAATACCTTTCACCCTAACATAAGAACCGAACTCTATTGGGTCTTTAGGCTCTCCAGACATTAATAGTTTTCTTTGAGTTTCAGCTTCTATTTGCGCTTTTGTTTTAACTCCAGTTTTTCTTGTACCAGCATCTCTTGTTACCCATTCAACTCCAGAATCGTCAATAGCATTAATTTCAGAAGCTACTTTCTGTAATTCTGACTCAAGTTCAATCTTTCTTGGGGAATCCTCTGGAAGAGCTTTCCAAGCCGCCATTAATTCTGCTTCCCTCTTTTTTAATGCATTATGCCTTTGTATAGCATCGGCATCTACTTCAGTCTCTTCTATCACTCTCCTTAAACTTGGGTTTTCTCCTGTTGGAGTATCTTCTAATCCAAACTCTTCTAATTCTTTTTCAACAGATTTTAACTCTTTACGAGATTTAACAGCACCTCTTTTATTTTTATTAATTTCTGTTCTTAAAACTTTCTTTTCACCCATTAATGCTTTTTTAGATTCTTCTAAACCAGCTTTTATTTCTTTCTTTTCAGCTGATGATAAATCTTTATTTTTAGAGACAATCTTTTTTTCCTCATTAAGATATTTTATTTCTTCATCAATATCTTTTATTTTTCTTGAAGATACCTCTACAGTATTTTCTGCATTAGCAATATCCTCTTTTATTCGAGTAGTTGCGGGTTTAACCTCGTCAACACCTGTCATTGTAGTTTTTTCTGGCTCAGTTAATGACCTTTTAGATACTTCAACGCCTGTCTCTGGTCTACGTGGGTCTACCGAAACGCCGCTTTCGTCCCTAACAATACCGACTCCTTCTGTTGGCACATCTTTCACAGGCTTAACACTTAAATCAAGAGAATTATCTGAATACAAAGATGTTTTTGCTGGAGTTTGACCAGCCATAGCAAGCTCAACAGATGTTTTTAATCCTTTATTTATACCATTTATATCATCCATAAATGGTTTAGTTGGTCTAAAACCTATAGATTGCCCTACCCTATTTGGCTCTGATATAATTGCACCAGCTCCAATAGCCATCATGATGCGTAATGCATTCCAATCTTCTTCTGAATATGCTTGCCTTCCAATTTCTATTCCGCCTTCAATCGTACTACCAGCTAATACATTAATAAGGTTATTCATTCCCTCTTGACCAGCTTTTGTTTTTATAATTTCACCCTTATTCCCCCAATTTTTAACAAGATGATGACCAAACTTAAAGGCATTCTTTAGATTCTTTGGGCTTGGCTTAAAGGCTACTAATGCAGGTGTTAACTGCCCAGCAAAAGTAGCAATAGGATGATTTTCCATATCTTCAGCAAGCTGTCTATCTAAATCTGCTTTAAATTCTGGTGCAACTTCTTCAAGTATTTTATTTTTAGCAAACCCAGCCAAAATACCACCGCCAATACCTCCAAGAATTAGTCCAACTAATCCACCTATCGGTCCACCAGTACCAAGACCTATAGCTCCAGCTACTTTAGCACCAGCATAAGCGCCTCCAGCTGCGGCAAGAATACCACCAGCAGCTTCAGGACTATAAGTTACAGCGCTACGACCAAAGGCTTCTAAGGCTCCACCATCATCTTCTGTGCTTAAACCTACAATACCATCTTTTCTTTTGTCTCTATCTCCTGTAGCCGCCATCCCAGAATTAATAAACTCCATAAAAGAGCCTTGTTTCTTTTCTGAGACAAGAATAGGTGAAGTAACATTCTTACCAAAGAATGTTGTATCACCCATAGGTTTAAGTGATTTTAGCGTATCTGTATCAAGATGTCCATACCCAACGGTATTATTAAAACTATTTGCTTGTTGTGATAAATATGCCGTAAGTCCATCTTCTCCTGAACTACTATCAGCACCATACCTACCTTGTCTTACAGAATCTGGGAGAGACATATAATTAGCTTTTAGGGTCTCAGGTAAAACATAATCAAAAATATTATTTGGTCTCATTCCACCAATATCATCAAATGTAATATTATCAATTAATGTAGATTCTGGGGAAGTAGACTCAAGTTCAGCAATACCTGTAGTTATATCTGTCGTGTCTACTGAGCCTGAATTAATAAGTTCTAATTCATTATTTAAAAGACTATCTGACAACGCTGCATTGCCAAATCCTGTTGGGGCGCTTAGTGGAGAAGCTGCTGGGTACTGAGTTAAAAAACCACCAACTTCGTTTTCTGGAATGTTATATGTTTCTTCCCCAACCTTATAGGGATATGTTTTTTGAGCATCTGGGAATGTACTTAAAAACCCGTTTTGTTCTGTTAACGGAATATCGTAATATGAACCGTTCGCGTAATATTCTACGGTTTCCTTAGTTTGATTTTTCCCTTTTATTTGAACAACAGACATTATTTTTTATATTTATCATAATCTGATTTATCATAATCTGTTTTTTCTAAATCAATAGCATCTGGGTTTTCCCTAGATAAGATGGTGGACATCTGTTTCCCCCAAAAATCTAAAGCTTCATTTGCGAACTTATAAAACCCATTTTCATCTGGTTTTTCTCCAGAATTATTTATCATTTCCTCCATCTTTTTATATATAGGAGATTCTTCTCCTATTACCTGTTGCGTTGCTTTGCCATCTGGATTAACTGTAATTATAGCAAATTGACCACTATCCATTTTTTTTATACTCGTAGTAGGTTTATTTGCCGATAAAGACATAGGCTCATATCCTTCAACTTCTTCTATTGTTCCGTCAGGTTTTACAGAAATCCAAACAGGCTTTCCTTCTGAATTGCGTGATGCTCGAAGTACAGGTCTACCTGTGTTAGGTTTACGGTCTACAACAGCTTCTCCTACAATTTTACCATCTTCAATATTGTAAACCCCAGAACCAGAGCCAACCGTTGCCTGCTTTGCCGCTAATTTAGATACTGATGGGTCACCCTCCATCGTAACCCTCTTCCCAGATTGATTATATGCTACATTTATCGTATTTCCATCATCATCCACTTCTTGCACCCATCTTAGGGTAGGAGCTGACCTCAGACTCTCCGAATCTTTTACTTGTATACCAGTATTCTTATCAACAAGAATTTGATTAGTCTCACCAGTCTCTGGGTCGTATTGAGATTTCCATACATTAGATGATTTTGTTATTAATTCTTTTGTAGTCCCACTATCTGGACTATACTCAATTAAAGTGTCATTAATAGTATGTAAAGTTTTGTCTTTAGGTTTTAGTAGCTGACGCTCCTCTTTCTTAAAATCAAAATATTGATTTAAAGCCTCTAGCATCATTTTAGTGTTTCTTGCCGCTCTAGTTTTCCTATCAGCCATTATGTAAACTCCTCATACCGTATATTTAGAGAATCAATCAAATCGTCAACATCTTCATGAGCCTCTTTCTTAGCTTCTGTAAGTTCAAGATATTTATTTTGCCATTTGATATCGCTCATTCCTTTTGTTGTATCCCACCAATCTTCTAGCGTATTTATTCTATTTTCCCTATCTTTTGTAGCTGTGCCAGAATAAGCCATTCCTGTACTACCAGCTTGATATTCTGATGCAGTTAAAATCTGATTAGACTCGTCTTGAAATTTATTATAAAGACCCGCCGATTCAACTCCTTGCTCTTGTTCAGCTGAACCAACAAGCTTTTCAAACCAAGCATCAATATCTTCTTTTTTACCTCCTAATTTTCTTATCCTCTCACTAATCATGCTTCTAATTCTACCATATCGCCTATCGGTCTCACTCCCAATAAACCCGCCTCCAAGCGCTCCCAAAACTCCTCCTATAGCTAACGCGCCCCATCCCAACGGACCAGCGGCAAGCATAGCCCCAGTAGCCATTCCTGTCATTGCTCCAGTTGTTGCTCCTGATTTTGTTTGAGAACCCATTAATAGTCTCCCTTTCTCCTACCTTTTAATATTCCATGCCCAGTTTCCCAAGTCGTTCCAGTATTTCTCCTATGCCAATCATCGCGCAAGCTTGGATTATCTGATTTTTTATGCGAACCTACCCATTTTTCAAAAAAATTCTTAATATCTTTTTTGTCTACTAGCTCTGGACCTTCCTCACCCATCTTAGCTTGCCCTCTCCAGACTGCCTTCATGCCATGCTCTCTAGCTACAACTTCTCCCTTTTTCATAGCGGTTGCTGCTCTTGCTGGGTCTTTTAAGAATTCAAGAAATCCACCTTCATAACCACCAGCCGCTGCTAATTTATAATCTCTAAATTGACCTATTCCGCCACCTATAGCTTGTCCGCCAGCTTTAAGAGCGCCCATTGCCACATCGTCCCAATCATCCGCCTTTGCTTTTTCCATTGTTATTCTATCTAAGAACGTAGCAGTTTTTTTCCCAAGAGTTCTCGCATATTTATTTACTAAATAAGAACTTGGTCCAGCCATTATATTACTCTCTTTTCTCTATATACTATTGATATATCATTTAATGAAAAAGTTGACGATATTGTACCATCAAACTTTAATTGAACGCTTTTAGCATTCTGTACAAAATTTTGTGGTGAGAATTTAGTTATTGTTTGTGACGTAGATGTACTGTTTAGTTGAGCAACAAGTTTTACCGAAACATTGTCCCAAATTGTTGTATCATTAACATCTTGAGTTGTTGACGTATCATGCAATAGTATATAATGTGTTGTTAATGTCGCTTTAAAGGTAAAGTCAAATGCCTGAGTTGAAGTCATTGAGGCTGTATACGCCCTATAATTATCTTGAAACGAGGAATCGTCACTTATATGAACCTCACCCGCATCGGCAGTACCTTTTATAAAATTACCAGTTACTCTATATGTTTTTCCAACTTCAGTTGTAATAGATTGAAATGCTCGCGCATGAGGAACGCTGGGGTCGCCTGCTATAGCAGTCATTACAAGCTGATTAGAAACAACGCTTAATGCTGCTGTTGCATCTGCGTCCCAACCATTAGTATTAGTATCAAAAGTACCATTAGTAATTAGTTCGTTGCTTAATTCGCTGGTCCAACTCCCACCATCTGTTCTGTAATAAAGTCTTGCATCTTGACTTGTTCCGCCTATGTAAGATACATGAAAATCATATATATTTTTTCTACTCGCTGGATTACCAAAATCTATATCTGGTGTAATAATTTCAAAGCTTGAATTAACATCTGGGGTTTTAGCTATCTTCTCAATTACGCAATTCGCTGAACTTTGTTGGGCATAATTAATATCCCCATTCCAATCATTGATAATATTTGTTTTAGCATTGCCTGAATCTAAAAACTCATTTTTATAAACCCAGCTACCTGTAACAATATCGTAAATATATGCATCTCCACTATTAGCTGTATTTTTATAAGATTTTACTACAATTATCTGATTTAATGATGGCTCAAATGTTATCATACTATCTGTGCTAATAAAAGCTCCCCAAGTAGCCTCTCTTAAAACACGATTTCCTCTTTTTTCAAGAAGATTTCTAACTTGTCTACCATCAAATAAAAAACAGCCATTTTTATTTACCCATGCTACTCCAATATCTGTCTTGCACACAGCTCGCTGGTTTGGAGCGCCCATGTGCTTATATACACCCTCTACAAATTCAATTTGACCAGAAATGTTTATTATATATAATGTTCTTTCTTTGAACTGTAAAAGCCTATCTCCATACTCAGTTAAAGCTGTTATAGACTCACCATCATTTATAGCTGCTTCCAATGAATTCTCAATAGGAAGAATATCAAATTTATTAACAGGACTCCTCACTATTCTATCGCTATAAATAATATCATTGTCATTTTTATCTTTAATCATAACATTCGCTGCCCATAACCGTCTTTTTGCAATAACGGCATGTTTAAAGCGCGCAGACAAAGTATCTAAATCTTGAGAATACAATGAACTCGATTCAAATGATACGTGTGGCAACTCTGTGCTTACATCTCCCATTATATTAAAATGCCAACCGCTACTTGATTTGCTACAATAATATTTTTGGTCATCTCCATAGCGATGAATTGTTCCAGCTACAAAATCACATATAGCATGCAATGACCATTCAAAAGTGGTTTTCTTTTTCATGTAAATATTTACGCCAGTTATCCTTTGATTCCACGTATTTGCAAAATTAAAACCAACATTTGTATATGGGGATTTTGTTAATGTAACTGTATCTAATCCGTCTGTACGTGCTATTTTACGTACCAGCGACTCTTGTCCATTATCATAAATAAAAGAAATCCCAACATTCCAATCATCTGCCCAATCAGCAGCTGTTGTATTTGAGTCACCTATTGTTACATTTACGGCATTTGGACTACTGCTATAACTGACAGCCCCAACCCCGCTACCGCCTTCAACATTAAAACTATCTAGTGATAATGTTCCATTTGAATCATTTGTTAACTGCCTTATGCTTATCCTAAGACTATTAGAACTGATATCAAGCCCAGCATCTGGAAAAGTAAAAGTATATTCGAGATAATCTTCTGTAAGATTTGGAAACCCATCATATTGGTCCATTTCTTGAACCATTTGAAAATCAAAATATTGATAGCCAGTTGCTTGAAATGCATTACTATTTTGAGCGCCTACTCTTATAGCTCCAGTAACACTCCAATCTTCGGCTGCATCATATCCTGTTATTTTCAAAATAACCTTAACTTTATTAACATAATCATTAGAACCCCAAGACATATTTGCTTTTGTTTTGTCAGTAGTTCTGTCATTATTATGTACGTCATGGCTATAAGATGTATATCCAGTATCATTTTGAGTAACTACAGCTCCATCAGTAGCATCTGTATAAGTTACCGCATCTGTTGATATAGCAGCGCCATTAGCTAAAAAACTTGAAACAGAAGGCATGTCAATATCTGCATTTTCATGTCTCCAACCATCTATAGAATGTCTTTGACTTGAATCAAGATTGCTAAATAAATCTCTTTTTATATATCCGTACCATCTATTCTTATTTCCTGACTGAGTAGAAGCAAAATTTCCATCACACACTCTTAATCCACCATCTGCAACAAAATATTTAGGTTCAATAGCTGTATTAGTAGCAAAAGAAGCTACTTTTGCAGTTCCAAGACCATCTGCATTACTATAAAGCATTACACCGCCAGTAGAATGAACATGTGGTACTGTTATATAATCATCGCCTGTATCTGGAAAACCAGTTATTGTATATGCGTCACTTGTGTCAAAATCGTTATCTGTGCCACCAGCTAAAGAGCCTACCGTTACCGTTGTAGCTGTATTATCTGTTATAGTTCCTGAGCATCCATCCGTTGTATTGTTAATTGTAGCCCCAATTAGAGCATCTACTGGGAAAGAAGCATTAGAATCTGTCATTACAGAAGCACCATTTGAACCTGTATGCGCTCCAGACAAATCAATTTCACCTACAGACCCACCATTTCTGTCTGCTGAAAATAAAAATAACCCTTCTCCATCTACTTGTGTAGTAGAAGAGGCTGTTGCTACTGAAGATTGTTTATATTTGGAAGTTTCTACTCTACCTACAGAACTCACGCTAACATCTGTAGCTGAAACAACCTCATTCTTTTCAAGGTCTTTAGCATCAGATTCATCATTGATTCCGCCTTCAAATCTATCAATTTTGTAGACATTTTTTGGCATTAGTTTGCAACGTAAGCTTTTAGCATTTCATTATATTTTTTATCTAAACGATTATACTGGTCTTGATACCATTGGTATTCTGAACTGTATCTTTGAATATTAGAATTATATTTTTGTATATCAGTTGCATAGGTTTGTATTAAATTAGTGTATTCAGTCGCCCACCTTTGAAATTTATTTTGAATTTCATTATTGACGAATTCTTGTACTTCTTTATTGACAATCGCTGTATGCTTTTGAATATCGGCTTGATACTTCTCTAAAGAACTTCTATTCTCAGTAAATATAGATTCCATCTGTTTGGCAGCATTTTGCAATGCAACATTCGTTCCATTATTAGCATCTATTTGAGATTTTGCAATATCAGAATCTGTTTGTTTAATTTTCTTTTGTAAATCAGCCCTATATGATTCAGCTGACTCATTAAAATTATTTAGATTATTTGTCATATCAGCTTGATACTTAGCAATTTCAATTCTCATACGTTCAACTTGGACACCAGCTAATTCTGGGTCCTCATTTGTTTCTAGGAAAGTTTCAAGTTGAGCAGTATCAACGCTTGGGACAGCACCAATATAAGTTGGAGCTGTTGCTAAAGCTGCAACATCAGCAGTTCCATATCCTTCTTTAGCAGCATTAGCATAGGATACTGGTTTCAACGCTGGAGATGTTGGTGCATCTGACGTGCTAAGCGTGCTAATAGTTGGAAAAGTTGGAGCAACAAAGTTCGGTGCTAAACCTGCTAAATTATCTTTTACTCTCGCCATTAGATATTGAGAGCCTCTTACTGCTGACCCAAGGACCAACAAACCCTCTAAATCATCTGGAAAAAAAGCGATTTCACCAGCAGAAGCAACCGTAGTATTTGTCAGAGCTGGATATTTTACACTTACAACCTTAAATTTTTCCTCTCCGCTCGTTGGAGCTGGGTAAACATCAACTTTGCCATTTATAAGTAGAAAGGCTGGCATTTTATTAGTTGTGTTAAACATACTGTTTGTATTTTGAATCTTATACTTATACTGTAGTGGAATTTCTTGACACTCTATAAACTCATTATTTGTACCGCTCTCTCTAAAAACAGCTAAAACTTTACTGTCCTCTACAGAGTAGCTATCATTTGTTGATTGCTCTCCAGACTCTTCACTTACGGTCCACAATTTTTTAGGAGGCATTGCATTTATTATTTCTTTAGCAACCGCGTTTACGCTATCTGCTAAAAATTGGTCGTCACCAACAGAGCCAATCATATCTTCTATTTGAACTTTAAAACTTGCCATTATATAAAATCCTGTAGTGGTAATGGAATGATATCTGGCTTCGCCTCTCTTGCATTATCTGTCTCAATATATTCCTTTTCAATATTACGTGCTAAACCTCTATGCCCCGATGCTAATTGCATTTGACCATCAAGTGCTAAAAAATGTGCTAAAGCAAAATGAATGCATGCGGGAATAAGTTGCGCAGGCAAATCAATATCGCTTGCAACTCCACCCTTTGTTGCGGGCTTACCATAATAATGCACCTTTAACGTCTTGCCAGCATCTGTATTTTTTGTGAAATAAATCTTTGTATCAGACCCCTCAACTTTTATAAAATAACCTATATTACTTACTTTTGTCTCGTCTAAGTTTTCAATATATCTTTTTTCGCTTACAAATGGTACAATTTTTGTATCAAGTTGTACTTTATATACCTTGTTTGAAATATTTTGACTTGTAAATGTATAAGAATTTGTTGCTGTTGTAGTAAAAGATTCTGATGCTCTTTTCTTTACAGACCTTAATCCTAACTCATAAACTTTTTCATCAAAAAATTCAGCCATTATATTCTCAACAACAGGAAAACCAAGTTCGATTTTAGCAAGCCCAGCTTGAATCATGTCATAAGCTCCTTGATACTTCATTTATGTCACCGCCAAAAATTTAGCACCAAGAGTGTTCCCACCTGCGGTTACTCCATTAGCAGCGGTGGATGAAATATAAAAGGCATTAGCATTAGTTACCCCGCGCATTGGCAGTAAAATACCTTCATTCGCTTTTAGTATTGCTATTTTCGTTCCATTATCACCAACCTCTACTGTTAAATAATCTGTAGTATTTTCTGTTGCAGTTTGTATTGCACCAGAAGAAGATTGACGATAACCAGTATTTTCTATATATAAAAAATCACAAGCTGCTAAAGCTGGCATTTGTAATCCAGCTGTTGCCGCTGGAGCAGTAAGAATATAAGCAACTCCACTCGCATAGCCATTAGTTGAATTTGTCATTGAACCAAATTGTGTTGCTAAGTCAACATCCTTGCTACTGCAACCCAACGTCTCTTGAACATGTGTTGCAACAACTTCAACAGTTCTTGTTGTATTGTCTGTTAAAACGTCAACATTTTCCCCTGCAAATCCATAATGCTCAGTAACATCCTCTACAGGTGTGACGCTAATTGAATATCTAATTTTATCTGCCATAATCTTTCCCTTTAACGGTTGAGAGGGCGAAAAAAATCGCCCCCTCAGAAACCAGCTTTATGTAAGCTTTAAAACGGCGTGTGTTTGTTCCTGTCTCGCCTCAGGACCACACTCCACCAACCACTCGTCTGTTTGACCGTCAGAACCGTCTTTAACAACGTCTTTTCTCAACTGGAAACCAGATTCAGAAAGAACGCGTACGTTAAAGTTTGCATCATCAATCGCTACAGCATAATCTTCGTATCCACCTTTTAATAAAGGATGAGGTACGAAATCAAGCTGACCAACTGGACCCATGTAAGAAACTACACGTAAACCAGCTTTGGTTCCTTCACCCTGCATAGAGCTTAGTTGTGTAGAAGCATCTGCACGAACCATCTTTGCAAGTTTAACCAACCATTTGTTAGAAGCGTAGACAGTTTTTGTCATACTTCCATCTACAGTATCTTGAAAAATATTTTCAATTAATGCATCAAATTGGTTTAAGGTTCCATTTGAATCAGCAAGTTGCATTGCTGTGTTGTCATAGCCATTGTTAGACTGAATAGTACCAGCAGCACTACCTACGCCAAGTCCTTGGAATTGACGCTTTGGATTTGACGAAGTAGAATCCAAGCTCTTAGCCCCGTTGAAAAGCATAGCATATTCAACATTGACTTTAATTTGAGCAAGTTTTCTCGCCTGTAAACGTGCAAGCTCTGGTCCACCATACTGCTTAGAAACCTTTGCAGTACGAGTGATTTCATAAGGCTCACGAAAAATCTGCGTACAGTTAGATAACCTACGCACCTTTTTACGTGATTCTTTACCAATAGCTGCACCCTCAGCGATACCTTCGATACCACGAACTGCGAAAGTTTCTGTTGTGGTAAATGAATTACCATCAGTTCCACCTTCCCAAGGGTATTTGCCACTTGTGCCACCTGCCCCAGAAACCGTTCCTACAAAAGTAATTGTGGTTTCTTGAGCAGCGGTAATCATGTCAACTCCATTAGCAACATCATTCAACGTCCAAACGCCAGCAGAATAAGTACCACCAACGAATTGAACATCTCTATCTGTTTTAGAGCCGTGATTTACATTTTGCCCGATAGCGTGAACCATAAAATGTGTATTTGATTCACCTTGTCCGCTTGAGCCAGAAATAGTATATACTCCACCAACTTCAAACATTTCCATTTGGGCTTGACGTTGTAAACGAAGTACACATCCATCTCCATTAATACCAGCAGATGCGCTATCAAGGATGTCTGTTTCAGCTACCATGTCAGCAGCTGCGATTATTATTGACCGTTTGATGAAATATTCATCTTCCATCCATTCATAAATGGGAACTGGAGTACCATTTACACCAAGACGACCAGATACAGTCAAGATAGGAGTGACGCTTGGGTTGAAATAATGTATTTCTGGACCAAGTTCAAGAACCTGTCTTTGCGTGCCGTCTGTAAACTGCGTAGCAGTTCCACTACCATAAGTATAAGCCATTAGACTTTACTCCTTTTCAGTTACTGCCCTACATACAAACGGTACAGCCGCTATATATTAAGGGCGATTATCTTGAATTAGACATAATGCCAGTCCACCATTCTTCAGCTTGCTTATCCTTAGGAGTTGCTGCTGGTGCAGTTTTTCCGTCAACCGCTCCAGCATTTGTGACTTTAGTCATCTCTTTTCGGACAGCATCTTCTTCATTTGGTTCTGACTGCGCATTATTGTCTATTGAACCAGCCTGAGGGTCAAGTCTTTTCCATACCTCGACCATATTTTCTGGAGTAACATTGTCAGGATTCCTCATAAAACCATAGAACTGTTTTATTTCATCCTCTTCCATTCCGAGTTTTTTTAAAGCTTGGACTTCAGCATCAGCTTCTTGCATCTGTTTATCTTCTTCACGAAGTTTATCAACATAGCCCATCGCCTTCTTCGCTCCTTGCTCCATCAAATACTCGTCATGTTTTTGTCTCCATTGAGCAGATGGTGAACCTTCTACAGACTCATCATAAATGTCATAATCTTCAGGTTTTGGGGGAGGTCCGTCCGAAACAGCCTGCTGTTGCTTAACTTCTTGCTGTAACTTCTTCACCATTTCTGGATTAGATTCCAGCCATTCATCAAGTTCCTTCAGCTTTTCGTACCGTTCATTCTTTTTCGTCAATTCGCCCTCCGCCTTATCCTTCATACTTTGAACATTTCTGTAAGAATCTGCAAGTTTCGCTCTACCGTCATCATCGTTGCGAAACTTATTTTCTATTAACCATTCTGCATCATCAGGAGATGATTCAGTCTTACTCTCAGCCTTCGCAGGCTTTTTAGCTCCCTCTTTCATACTGTTTTCTGAATCAGCTGATTGGCTACCAACTTCTTCCTCAGGTTTCGAGCTTGTTCCTTCATTAAATTCCTCTAATGACGTAAACAAGTTATCCTTCCCAGTATCTTGGGTCTGCTTCTTAGTCGCTTTACTCATACGATGCTCCTTTTTTCCATGTTTAGTTACCCGACTCCTACTACATCATTTGATACAGCCATCGGGGCTTCGGTTTCTGAGTTAATCGCTTGTGCGTTATTCGTGAGAAACTCTAAATCCTTTGCAGTCTCTAAAGTTATCTCTTTTTGTTTATCCTGTTCCGCTTTTGCGGTGGCTTTCAAATTGCTTACAGCCTGTGCCACAGGTTTTGTAGCATTTGCAATTTCCGCCCGCATGTTTGCATGGAACAATTCTCTTTCTCTTGTCTGTATATCACCAGACAATGATTTAAGTTGTTCTTTTAGTTGTTCATTCTCCGACATGAGATTTGAAATCTCTCCCATACGTTGCATAAGAGCAACTTTATCTACATCTGCTTCCATGTTCATAATAACTTGTGTCTTATCGTATATTCCAGAGTTCATCAATGAAATATCGCGAGCCAAATTTGCACTTGGGCTTTTAGCTCTCGTACTTCCAATAACAACACGAACATCTACATCAGCAGTAGATACATCATAAATTCTTTCAACAGCTGCTGTATAATCATTTATTACAGCTACATTTATAGTTAATTCTTTTTCTGTGCCAACTGGATTCATAATCCTTATAATTCTTTGCTTATCATACACATAGGGTGTATACATAGCAACACATTTCCCAACCTCTGTTAGCATATCGTAAACAGGTAGTATTTTCCAATTTTGCTTTCTAGCAGACGCTTCATCAATAATCTGAGCTTCTCCAACCGTACCAACAGCGCCGCGCGGGTCTCCTTGTTGAAATTTATATGCTCCGAAAATTGTTTCTATATCAATTTCATATCTTTGCTTTTCAGAATAAAGTTGCCCACTTATAGACGGTGGAGCAAATTCTTTTATTTTCCCATCCTTTAATGCGTTAGGATTTGTCCTAATAATTGCATTTGGTATATACCATTTTTCAACTTCTTCAGAATCCAAAGCACCATCTTCATAGATTAACTTAAAACTAGCAGTTGAAGTAGCATGTGAGATAAGCAAAGCTTCAGTTCTATTCAACATTCTCTGTGGTGACTTTGCATGCCTTACATCACCAGCTGGATATGGAGTTCCATTATGTTCATTACAAGCTGGAACAATAGGAAACCTATCAATGGGGAGAACTTCATCATAGATAAGTGTATCTCCGATAATAAAAACTTCTCTTACTTGTTTTAAATAAGTTATCTCCTCTTTAATTTGACCAGCTTTTAAATATTCATTATATCTATCTTCTTTTATAGCCTTAGCATAATCATCTTTATCAAATAATTGATATTTTCCAGTCAATTCATCCGTTACGATTACATGAGGAACATTTACATAGCTCCATCTTACAAATTTTCTTACTTTAGGCTGACCGTCATCTGTTATATCATTTCTACGAATAATTGAATCTTTATTGTAGCCGTCTGCGCTTATTTCATTTTTATAGGAATCTTCTCTTGCATCGTCAATTTCATTAGCATATTCTGGGAAGTGTGTCTTTAAAGATTCTTTTGTATGTAAATCAGATAATATTATACTTGAGGCATCTCTAAAAAATGGGTCTGTTGAATTTGGGTCTACGAAAACACTCTCTGGAGAAACCCTCTTAACTTTAATACCACCAGCGCCACCTTCAGCTTGCCAATCAGGATAAACGTAGAAATAACCTACTCCTTTCACAATGTAATCACGGCAGACATTTCGATAATGCCTATCACCGTTTGAATCATACCAAACTTTATCAAGTAGAGCATTATATACATGCGCCACTTCATTGTCTGTTGTACCAGTTGCATGAACGTCCCATTCTGGGGATGCTCCCGCAATATTAGATAAAACCTGCTCAACGGCAGGTCTAATTTTATTGTTTGCCTCAGGCGGTTGCCCAACGCTTAAAAGATAATCTTTTTGAGCTTCTGTTAATTGAACTCCGAGATAGAATTCCTCATCTTCAGCCATTTGAGACCTATAATCTGTAGCATTAGATTCCCAAACCGTGTATTCATCTCTTACAGTTTGAGGCGTAACCTCATCAAGCTTTAACTTTTTAAGTTTAATCATAAAAAACGTAATATTTTACTGCGATAATTACTATTTACAAACATTTATTATGCACGATATAAAATTTCTCCTGTTTGCCAGTCCATTCCCATCGCTCTTAATTTGAACGGTATTATCTCGCCCTCGTCATTATAAGAAACTTTAGGTGTATAGATATCGTCTATTGCCCATCTTAATGCGTCAAGAGTATCTTTTTTAAACGAACCATGCTCTTTGAAATTAAGTAACTCTTGCTCAAGTTCAAAATGTTCATCTTTTAAAAATATTGCCTTTGATGCGAAATATGGTTGCATCTGTTTTATTCTATAATACTTACCTTTAATCGCTTGTTTAGGCGTAATGTTCCAAAAATGCCCCAATTCTTTTGATTTTTTTACAACATACTCAGCTAACATGACATGACCTGTTTCTTCAATCTTAATTTCTTTAGGTCTGTATGTTTCTGCCATTTCAAAAAGTTTATCTGCACCATCCATAGGAGTCACTTGACCTCTAAAATAGTCAATTACATAAATATTATTATCTTTATCTACCCCAATAACCATAATTACAGTATAATCTGCTTTTACATTTTCACTTGATGCTGGGTCAACTCCCATAAATACATGTACAGGTATTTCTTTTCTTTCACCATCAACATCTCTATAGATAACTGGTTGTTTATTATTAAAACCGAAAGAACCCTCCCAATATTGGATATGTTCTTTTTTAAAGACCCTAAAGCTGTCGTCCATCGGGATATTTTGGTATTCTTGGTAAAAATAAGCTACATCCCCCTCAGACATCAGCCGTTCTCGCTCGTCACTCAACCATTTGTACGAACGATAATCGGACCACAGAACTTCTGGCTCATCATTTAGTCCGATTATTTCTTTACCACTTGCCACAAACTGTCCATGTTTCGTGTCTTGCAAGACGGCTTGATAGAATAATGTAGACCAACCTTTTCTTTTATAATTACCTTTTTTATCCCAAGCCATTGGTCCAGCGATTCTATTTAGATAGCTCTCTTCATCAACAATAGTGCCTATAAAAATAAGACGCGCATCGTTACTACCCGCAATAACAGCTCCATTTAACCATGCTCTGAAATTTTCTCTTAAAAGTGGCGTTGCTGTATTCCTTTCGCCTTCTCCATCGTCAATTATTGTCAATGTTGGACGATATGCACCATATTTTAGACCACGAACCTTCTGACCAGTACCACGAACAAGGACTTTTACCCATGAATTTGGATTTCCATTGTCATCAAAGCCAGCAATAAATTCTTTTTCTTCTCTTCCCCAAGTTTTTCCTTTTCTATCCCCAAAAAAATATTGCAATTTTTCATTATGCTCAATTTCGTTCCCTAAAGCTTCAAGATAATACTTTGACTGCGTTTCAGACTCGGAAATTAAAAGAATAAACTTCTCTTCATCGAACATTATCCTATGAAGAGGATAAACTAGGTTGATAAGTGTGGATTTTGCATGACCACGAGGAGCAACAACCGCCATTTTCTGCCCAACCTCTAGTTTTATAAGGTTATTTACAATTTCTTTATGAAAATCTGGTGATTTTGCACGAATATGGTAGTTCATTGGTTGACTTTTGTCCCCAAGTATGAATTGGGCAAAGAAAAAGATATCTACATACATTCTTCTTAATAATTCTTCTCTTTCTTCTTTGGTATAATCGTATGTCAACTCCAACCCTTCATTAAAAATAATAAAAATACAACTATTCTTTTAGACCATACTTCAAACTCAGAAGTTTCAAATTCGCTTGGATGGATAGAAATACGGCGTGGACCTGATAATTTCATCTTTTTTTACGCTTTTGCCTTATTTTTTTCGGTTTACTCTTCTTTTTACCGAAGTTTTTAACTAATCTTGTGGTTCCATCCGAAAATTTTGCAGCACCTGTTCCATATTTACTCATTATGCCTCTCCTCTTCCCCCAACATATTCCTCATAACAATTAACTTTTTCTCTTAGGACAACAATTTCTTCAAGCATTGATAACACCAATTCTGATACCCTACCATCTAAAGGATATCTTTTTCCGTCAAGCTTTATGAACGCATCACGCTCAACATCCACTTCGACTTCAAATTCCGCTTTAGGAATCTTCGCTTTGAAGTACCCCATCTACACCACCCTTTTTTACTTTAGACATTAGTTTTTTAATTTGTTTATCGCTCAAATCTTGCCTTACCTGCGCAAGTAGTTTCTTATCTCCGTCAGAAATCATAATAATATTTTGAGCTTTCTCTTCTTTTTCTTTAATTGTATGTCCAAGTACGTCACCAACGCGGTTGAGTGCAGAAAGTTTTACACTATGGGGAACTTTTTTATCTTCTACTAATACCTTTAGATTTGATGCAACATAGTCATCATCGAGTCCATGAGACTCAAACTTCTCTTTAAGAGATTGATTAATCATTTCTTTTATCGTTTTTTTTCTAAGAATCCGCAGTCCACGTCTCAAAGCCTGTTTAGGATTATTGTCGCTGAATACTGCCATATACTCGCTGATAATGTCAGCTACATTTGGGTTGCCTGACTCGTCAAATGAATTTTTATTCAGTAGACGTTCTGCAAACACCCTTTGTTTACTGGTAATAGGCACTTCTCGTACGTACGGACCATTAATATCATCAAAAAACTTAGCTTCCTTTGCATAGATATGTTTACTTGATATCGAAGTATCTCCATATCCAGTCCTTAGAATAACATTTGGTTTAGCGCGATTTTTGTTTATTTCAAACCTTGCTAAGACCTTTATCACTTTATTGTCCCAAGTGACTATCCAATCACCCTTGCCTGCCTTACGCCAATCAAAAACAGCATCAATATTTTTTTCTAAAGCCTGAGATATCTCATACTTATCAAATTGTCTACCATGACAATGGACTTTCACGCTTGAATATATTACCACTATCCTTTTAAAGCAAATCTTAAAAATAAAGTTCCGCATATATATATATATATATATATAATTACCAATACCTATACCTATACCTATACCAGATTAATAAATAATAATATAAGCTGTAAAATAACTTATTAAATAAAAATAGTTTTTCACGACAAGGAATTTAGTTGAGAAAACGAATTAACCATATTTTGTTAGCATTTTTTATGGGTTGTTCTCCCCCCCTCTGCCGCCCCCCTTGATTTCGTTTTTGCGGGACAGGATTACGTTGAGTCGCCGTTTTTTCAGTTGAGCCAATAAAAGCCAAAAGCCCCCCCATATACAGCCGTTTTCCCTCGTTCTAGCATCATTTTTAGCATATTAGCACCGTTCTAAGTCCAACAATATCAGCATTTAGCATTATTTTCTTGCATGGCACTCTTAGCATCCTTAGTATTTGATGCCCCTTCGAACGGTTCGAGGGGGTTTTTATTAAATAACCTATTAAATAAAAAGAGGATACAATGAACACAAACACAACAACAAAAGTAGTCCCATTGAGCGGACGTACAGGAAACCCAATAGCTAATCAATATGAGATAGTAAGCACGTTAGACGGTGCAAAGATTAGAGTTTTTCAATCGTATGACTCAATAATAGTCAAAGTAACCTATGATGAATTTGGTCTACAGGAGACCGTTCAGCTAGACGAGTATTATTGGGATTATTCGAGAACAACTTCGAAATATAGAAATCAATTTCTAGGGATGGATACTAAAGAAATAAAGGACGGTATAAAAGACGGTTCTATAGTATTAGCAGACCTCAATAAATAGCATTCATTACACCTAAACAAAAGGAGAAAAAAAGCACATGACTGCACGTAATAAACTCATAAACTTGGCTATGGATTCGACCCATGCCAAACTTAAAACTGAGACCAATAAACAGCTAAAATACATTGCTAATAACGGTTTCAGAATCACAGTAAATAAAAGACCAAAAGGAGAAAAAAGTGAAAACAACTAAACAATCTATGTCAATGAATAGCACAGCGTCTAATAGTCCCAAAACAGACCCAAGTGCTAATAATGAACCTAGTTACTCTGAGCCTATAGGAACGGCGGACAGCAATAAATCGGATGCTAATTCTATTAAGAATATGACCGTTAGAGAACTTAGGAAAGAGGGTTACGAAAGAGTAAAAAGTGGCAAACTTGGAGACGTTGGAACTTCTGAGATTGCTCACATGAACAAAGAAAAACTAATTGAGACCCTCAAAGACGGTAAAATTGAATCTCAATTACAAACACCAAAGCCAAAGGCTGATTCTAAGGATAAAAAAGACAAAGACGGCTCTATACCTTCAGAAGTAAAAGATGCTGTTGACACTCTAATGGCACATTTAAAACAGGAAAGTGCTAAGAGTAAACAGGGTGCTAAGAATAAATCTTTGGTCATATCCCATCCCATGAAAGACCGTATTAAATCAAAGCTGGTCAGACATAAAAATGTCATGCTAGTCGGTGAAACAGGAACAGGGAAAACATTCTTAGCGGAGCAATGTGCTAAGGAACTTGGACATGGCTTTGCATCTGTTTCCTGTAGTGCTGGAATGTCTGAGGCTCAAGTGCTGGGTAGGATGCTAATGGATGGCTCATATATAGGTACTGAATTCACACGTATTGCGAAAGACGGCGGTGTATTCTTAGCGGATGAATTTGATGCATGTGATTCAAATATGACCGTTGTATTTAATTCATATCTAGCTAATGGAATTCTTAGTGTTCCAAACAATCCGAAAGAACCAACAATCGAGCGTAATGATAATGCTTTTTTCTTAGCATGTTGTAACACTTTTGGCAATGGTGCTGGCTCAATGGATTATGTTGGAAGGAATCAGCAAGACGTTGCAACGTTAGATAGGTTCTCAAATAGCACGCTTGTTGTGGATTATGATTCTAAGCTAGAACGATATTTATTAACAGGAACAAAAGGACGTTCCACGTCAATAAAATTCGATACTCATGGTGGAACAGAAGAGGATATTAATATGCATTGCAGAATGATGTTCAGAGCTTTAAACAAGCTAAGAAAAAACATAGAACGTGCTAAGCTTAGGAGACACGTATCAACAAGACACTATCGTCAAAGTGCAATAGATATTCATGACGGTGATACAGCATTCCAAGTTATGAAAGACATAACAGTTTCATGGACAAAACAGGAAACAGCTAAATGCTTTATGGATGATATCCTAAACAGCTTAGTGGAAGGAACGATATAATGCTAAACAACATAGAATCAATAATCTCGGAAAGAGACGGCGAGTACGATACATGTACAGCGGACGGCAAGAGACTTTATAAAAAAGAGTTTAGGACAGTAGACGAATTCATGGACAAAGTTAAAGCTAATGGCTGGTATCATGCGGAGCGTAATTCTAGCTGGATATTTGGAGACTATAAAGGCAAAGACCTAAAAGATTCTAGGAGAATACTAGAGGACGTGCTAAGAATGGGTGATGCTAAGGATAAAATTATGGAGAGGGTCGAAAATATGAGAACTGAGTTTACTGTAGAGTATCCTGAAATATTTTCCAACACAGGATTTAGCATGAAGAGGAAGAGACGTATACGAGAGGATGGAGACGAACTAAACTTAGATAGGGTCATGGCTGGTGTTCCAGAATGCTGGGAACGTGTAGAACGAAATACTAAACAAAAAGCAATAACGCTTGGAATAAATGGCTCAATGGCTGGGTTCAATGGAACAGATACTTTTGCACAGCTATGTGCTTTAGCAATCTTAACATCAGACGTGCTAAGTAAAAGAGGGGTAGCCACTAGAGTTATGTACGTATGTTCATCTTATAATATATTTGCTGGCAATGATGAGGTCGCATTCTCTTTCCCTCTAAAAGAGTTTGACGAACCTTTGGATATAAAGAGAATAGGAACTTATTATGCACAGGGTATATTTCGAGATTATGGATTTGGTATTAGAGAATTCGGATTTGAAAATAAAAGACTAAGAAGTTACGGTTCATCCCCACCCTCTAGCCAAAACATGATTGAATTTTTAGGATTAGATTATTTATTAGAATGTAAATGCGGTAACGATTCATTCGGAAACGTAGTACAAAATTTCATAACCTCGATAATGGAAGAATTATCGAACCTACAATAAACAAAAAAACAAAACAGGAGAAAATAACATGCTAAATGGAATAACACTCATAGGTATAACAATAATTATTGGTTATATCATAAAACTTCGTAATGAAGTTGCTAAGTACAAAGAGATGAGACAGCAATGGAGACAAACGGCTATCATGCTTTCAGCAGATATTAACATGCTAATAGACCAGCCAATGAAATCATCAACATACGAAGTGCTAAAAAGGATTGGTAAATACGAAAGAGAGTTAAATAATGGCAAATAAAGACCTAAGAAAAGACATGCTAAAAGACTTAGAGGAACAGAAAATTATAGACGATTATTATGAAGATGAGCATACTATAACCGTTCAATGCAATGGGAAGGGTTGTGAAAAAACCCACGACAATCCAATGCATATCCCAGCAACACACCAGCTATGGGCTAGGTTCGATGCGTATGGGATATATACAGGGATGTTTTGTGATGATTGCTATGAAGATGATGATAAATACGGCTATAAGAGAGACCGATATTTTGATGAATCTTATGCTGGCGAAAGCCTAGAGCCACAAGACTAATAAATACTAATAAATAAAGGATAAATAAAACATGAAATACCCCACTAAAAAGAATCTTATTCCTTTGGCTAAAAAATGTGCTAAGGATATTGGCTACAAACTGCTGTCAAATGGAAAGATTAGTAACAATAAAAGAGGAATAAAAAACACAGAATGGGATTCTGTATATGCTTTTGGTATTTGCCTTTGGAGAGCCAATCTAATTATTAGAAAAAAGGGCAAGTATTATATGAAAGAATGGTACAGCGAAAAATTTAAAGTATTGCCTTATCCCTACAAAAAGGGGATAGATAAAAGGCACACCTTACCAAATTATTGTAAGAATACCGCAGATGACACCGTAAAGGATAGTAGGAGCAATAAAAATGACAAAAAACAACACAATAAAAACGAAGAGAATATTGGGAGTTAAATTTAACACAATGATTGGGAAAGAGCCGTTTAGGATTAGGATTGGCATGATAATGCTAAACCGACATATTGATATCCTTTTAATTCCTTCTATTTTGGGTTTTGGTTTATCTATTACCGAAAACCTTAAAAAGTGGGATGAGGAAAACGGTTTCCCTAGAAATCTATTCAAAATAGAGAAATCTTTATGACTGATAAAACACTACACAAAGGAATATCAAGCCTAAGAAACTTTTTAAAAAAAGTAAAGCCAATGTATTATTATGTCAGAGGATGGGAAGATTTTAGGGTATATCTTCTCGAAATCTTAGACGAACTAGAATACAGAGCAAAATTTATGGATGACAAAATGATAGAATTCAGAAATAAGGGTGCTAAAAATGACAAAGAATAACACAAAAAAACAACATTATAAACCTAGAGTAAATAAGAAATTAAATGAGTATATTTCTAACGAGAGGTATTCTGTGAAGAACTTGTCGCTAAAAAGTGCTAAATACGAAGATAAGTATACAAGGGCTTACGAATACATAAAAAAGACACACTCGTATAATTGCGAGTTGGAAAAAACACAACGTAAAAGGAGAAAACAGGAATGGGAAAACTAAACGAAAAAGAGCCACGTTCGGGCATATCTATTAGTGCAATGATACGCCACTATGAATGGATGTTTGAAAAGAAGTTGATAAAATTCGGTGGTTCGGCATATAAAAGAATGGAAGTGCTAAAAAGCAGATTTGCAGACGGTAAAAGATACTACGATAAAGTCAATCAGAATGGAGAAGTTAATAAGTGAAACATAAAACTATTAATCTAAAAGAGATTGCTAAAAATGACTTTCGGCTAGATGCTAAACACTATCTTGATGACGATGCTAAAAACGAAAGAAAATCGGAATTTGGCGAGGTGGTGTATTCTGTAACCGCCAAAGAACTTGAAGCAGATGGGTATTTCACAAACGTAACTGAATATGCTAAAAAACTAGGCTTTAGGATTGCCGTTAGGATAACACCAAATATCGTTAATATCCTTAACGGTGGGAAAGAGGAAGAATATATAAGCTGGGATGCTTGGCATGACAAACTCGACAGTTTGCTGGAAGTAACTAAAGATGAATGTATAAATGCTAAAGATGATAGCTTTGTGCAATATGAATTTGAAGGTCATAAGGTTTGGGCGATGTCCGACTATACTAACGGCACAGCACTTCATATATTTACACCATCAGAATACTAAATAATAACAAACACAAAGGAAAATAATAAAATGACCAATCATGAAAAACTAATAGCTAATAACCTAAAAGAAACAATAAACGATTTAACAAAAACGGTGCTGGAAAAAGCAACAGACATCTCAGCACCGCCATGTACATTCTTTTTAAAAGACGGTAGACCCACAGGGATGTTTGATACCAGCATTCTTTTGAGGATGATATCGAAAAACGTAAAAAAGGACATGGATAAAGGTAAAGTTGAATTCGATAATCAATTTGAGATGGCTGATTGTATAATGCATCTATTTCAAAAAACAATCGGCTCATTTTATCGCTGGGTGTGTAAAGAAGAGGGTATAAATGGGATTATTCAAACAGGAGAAGTAAATCAAATTCAAGGGGAAACATCTTCAAAAGAGGTTGCTCTTGAACACACGAGAAAAATAGGTAAGGTTAGTATGCAATCTAAAGAGGTGCGTGCTAAGGTTATTGAAGAACTTGGACTTGAGGAACTTACTTGTTGGTCTTTGGTGTACGAACAGAAAGTTGGAGATAAAATAGCCTTTGGAATAAGCAATTACCCATTTGAGGACAATAACGGTGCTAAGTCTTGGATTGGTGCTAAGTTTGTAGACACCCCTGTGGACGATGCCCTAGAGGGAAAAATCCCTATCGGTGCTATAGCAACTGCCGTTCATACGCTAGATGTAATTAAAGATGTCTATTTCAGCAAGGTCAAGGAAAACGATGATAACGATTTTTCTTGGTCAGCATTACACAACATGATAAAGGCAGAGGGTTAAAACTATGGATAAAGTAACAGAATATAGAGACGGCTTTAATAGTGAAAACTCTATTTGTTTAATATGGTGCATTGCTGATATAAAAACTGCTATGCAAAATAGAGACCATCCGATTGAAATAACAGATGACGAATGCATGGAAATATTAGACGAGATGGAAAGAAGGCACGATGCGAGTCTTGGTATTACTTGGGATACAATAGAATATTACTTAGACGAGTTTACTCAAAGAAAATTAACAAAATTAGGTCATAAAATAAAAAACTATGGAATGGAAGAATACCATGAAAGTGAGGTGTAGTTATGGAAGATAGATTACAATGCGATGGGTGTAAGAAAGATGGTTCGTTTAATGAAGATGATTTACCCTTGTTATATGGTCAAGATTGGGATAACAAGATTTATTGTGATAGTTGTATTCCAAAATGGTGGAATGAAAAAATAGAAAGTGAGGTGGAATGATGGCTAAAAAAGACACTACAACAAAGATGCAAACCAAAGGTTGGGTTACTATGACATTACGCATCCCTAAAGGAATAAACGAAGGTCTTAGGGAAGATGCTAAGAAGAATATGCGACCAATAGGAATGCACTTATCTTATATAGTAAGAAAGTATCTCTTAGAAGTCGAAGAAAAACAAAAGGGAGAAGTTTGGGAAAGGGTCAAAAAATGAAATGTTGCATTTGTAAAAGTGAAATAGAGCATCAAAAACACCCAACAACAGGGAAAGTAATTTGGAAAAAAGGAAACAATGCACAGCCCGTAAAAGATGGGCGATGCTGTAATTACTGTGATTGGAATGTAGTTATACCTGTGAGGATTGAGGTTATTAGACGAAAACAAGATGCTAAAGATGAATCAAAAGAATATTGGTAAAAATAGCTATATCAAAACTAGATAAATTTATCTAGTTTGAAACCAGGGGGGGCGTAATGCCCCCCTTTAGCACGTGCTAAATAAAATAAAATGTCAATTTTCTGGCGTGCGGGTTTGGGGTGTAACGATTGTTACACTACCAGAAAAAATAAAAAAAGATGACAATCGTGTGCTAAATCCCTAAGACTTCTCTAGCAATATCACCATTATCATAGCCGACCATACTTCTGTCACCCTCGACATTACATAAGTAATTTTCCCTTGTGGAGTAGAAATTAAGAGCATTTCTTAGCTTAGCATTCTCTTTACTTATCTCATTGCATTGGCTTTGCATTAACAATGCTTCGGTCTTGGCTTCAGTAATAAGGTTTTCCATAACCTTAACTTCTTTAGTCATGTCGTTTTAGCATTCTCCTATTTAATTTTTATTTAGTTTAAAAGGGAAGTTCGTCCTCCTCTTCTTCTTCTTCTCTTTTTATATTATCAAACCTTTTCTCAGCCACGTAAGGCTCTTTAATTGTACCACTAAAATAAACATCACCGCTTTTTGTTTCATTCTCCCAAACTGCAACGGCAAACTCTTCCCCATTGTACTTGCCTTTGCCTGTATAAGCTGGCTTATTATCCCCAGCTTCTTTATTATTATTGTTGAAAAGGCTAAAAGTGCCTTCTTTTATTTCAAATGCCATTATCTTCCTGTGTTTCCTTTCGTTGGTTTTCGATATTTCAATGTATTTATTATCCAATCTCCATGACTGGCACTAAATTTCTCATTGAATTTTTTAATATTCTCATCTAAAGTTGGGTCACAAACAACAACAAAACACTTTTTGCAGAATGCTCTCTCATGTTCTGACGTTCTCATTTCTCTAATTTTAGCACCACACTCACAACATTTATTGTGCGTTCGTCCCATTCTCATTTTGTTCTCCATCATTAGTCTGATGAACATACAACAGTTGTGCTAAACTATTTATTAAATTAATAACTCCAAAAATAGTCGCTTCATGCTCGGTCTTACCACTTTCATCCTCAATGATAAACTTTATTGGCTTGTTTGCATTTTGGTATGCGGAAGGGGATAGAATTGTTCTGAAAAAATTAGCTAAGTTTTCTGTTTTCTTTCGCTCTTTTTTTCTTTTTATCTTTCTATCTGTTCTCTTCATCATTTACTTTCCCCAAATCGGCTGGGTGTACACCTGTGCTTGGGTGTACGCCTGACTTGTTTGGCTCTGATTCTGTGTGCGAATAGGGATTTAGCACCACAACACTTTTTCTTGTTCTAATTAGTCCGTTTTTTACCTCAAGACAACAATCTAAAATCTGCTGTGTTTTTTGTGCTGTATGAGAATCTTTCTTTTCTTTGCACGACAAAAGAAAGTCTTGCATTCCGTTTATAACAATGTCTATTTCCTCAATAGACTGTGCTACTAAACTAAACATCTTTACTGTTTTCATTATTCGGTTATCCTTTTATTTAAAAGCACAGCTAATAGCACCGCATCCGCCACAGCAAGGGTAATCTTAAAGCTTGGGTACATATCCTGTGCTAACTGTTTTAGGTATCTTTTCCTGTCTACCTTTATTTTTGGCATCTTCCCATAATATGACTGCCAAACTTTTGGTGTAATTGGCATATAATCAAGCCCCAACGCTTCTATAATCCCAAGCCACATCCCGTAATTTTTCCCGAAATTGAACATGCTAACAACACCTTGATTTGGGAATGCGTGAACATGCTCAATAATACATTTTGTCTCTTCCCCATACCTCTCGGCGGTAAGCTTTATATCAATTAGTAATTTTGCCATGCCATTAGCATCTTTCGGACACTTGTGAATTTCTAAAGAGCCGTCTCCGTAGATAACAGCGACACCACCGTTCTTACCAACATCTATTCCAACGCACGTCATTGTGCTAAGCCCGATATTGGCATTAAAACTAACTTACTCTGGTTGTCATCACCGCCCATGACTATCTTACACCTGCCACTTTTAATTTTTTGTTTTATTTTTTTCTTTAGCACGCTAACAGGGAACATTAGAGCTGTTTCTATAGAGTCGCCGTCAGCAAGAATATGTATCCACCAATCAGCTTCGGTTGTGCTAATACCAGACGGTTTACCTTTGTAATATATCTCAATAGCTATATTTCCAGTATCTTTCCATTTGTCCCTCTCTGTTTTAACCTCAATACCACCTTTGCCTTCAAAAATGTCTTTTACTTTATCCTCAAAGACTTTTCCAAAATCAAGGTCTATGTCAAAGTTTCCTACCATTTCCATTTATTCCTAAATTCATCAACAATAACCAGCATAATGACAACACCCAACCCAACCAAGATTAAACCGACACCGCCAACAAAAATACTACCAGCTATTTTTACAATTCCTTCAATCATTTTTATATCCTTTCACTATTCTACTATTTCAATAGGCGGTAATGTCGGCATTGGGACAACATTTTTTGGCTTGCACTCATTAGCAAGCTTTAGCATGTAGTCCGAGTCGGCTTTTCTTCCTATGCCAGAGAAGAATTCAGACTGACTTAAATAAAACTCATACTTAGCACCGCCCTTTTCTCCCTCGTTAGCCCTAGCCATTTTGCCATAACCAACCATAATTGATTTTATAAAATCTTGCCAGTCCGTGTTTTTTCCGCCCTCATTTTTTAGCACATCTTCTAGCTCTTGTTTTTCTTTTTTCTTTTCTTTATTTCTAATTTCAGACATCATTGAAATTTCATACTTATCAAGGATGTTCAAGAGTTCTCTTAGAGATGGTACAAACTTAGGTTTTATGCTCGACATTATCTCAAGCCAAGCCCTATCAACAACAGGCTTTAAATAGCGTGCTATCTCTGTAGCCCAAAGGTCTATCTGTTGTTCATTTAGCGGAAGTTCGTGTATGTCTATCAGCTTTGACACATATTTATTAGCAACTTCCTTTTTAGTTAGTTTCATAATTTTCCGCCTCTAAATATTTATTCATTGCGTCTCTGCCATGAACCTTAGAATTGTAGATTGCTGGCACTTTAGACCTAATGTTTTCAAACTTTGTTAGCCCATTGTTCATGCTCTTCCTTCTTATTCCAGTAAGCACCTGTAAGTTCCTTTTCCAAAAATCATCATCTAAAGCAAATTCGAGGGTCTTAACCACTTGTTCTTCTGTGTAACCGTCTAATCTTACAAGCTTATCAATCTCCTCCGCTCCCTTGTTGATTGTTTTCTCTAGTTCTGCTTTACTCATCTTCGGTAAGTTTACTTTAGCTTTGTCATAAAAGTCTCTTGAAATTTTAGCATGCTTTTTATCAACCTTTTTAGGGGGGTTTGTCGGGGGTGAAGCCACTTTATTTTTCTTTTTAACATTTGTTGGTGCTAAAATAATCTCATTACCTTTTTTCCACTCCCTGACCATTTCGCTTCCGCCGTACTCTGTGTCCTCTAAAAAGTCTATCAACCTCTCTATGTAATCAAACTTATCGTGACAATCTGGGATATTATCAAGCTGATTTAACCAGCTTTTTAGCACTCTCGACTGTTTTGGCTTCGCACTATACTTATACCAGCTTGGTAGGTGAAAAACATTAACCAGAGTATCAACGGAAACCATTTTTTTAGGTTCTAGCTCTTCTCTAATTATATCTTTAAGCAAAGCAATTTCCCAGCCAAGTTCGTCATGCAAGTAGCCATAACCAATTCTATATATTGCTGGCAAACCGCTGTTATGAGGACCAGTCAATAAAAACAACCATAAAAGCTTTCCTTCTATGCTAAGGCTTTGAAAATCCCTACTGTTCCATATTCTTTGGTCTACTTCGTTATACCTTGCCATTTCTGTGCCTTTTTTTCATTCTTTGGTATGTGGTTCTAAGTTTAGACATAACTCGCCTTAAATCACGAGGTGGTATTTCCCACATCGGCTTATGACCTACAATGCTCTTTTTTATATCAATGGTTTGGTTAACTCCGCTTCCGTTTACACCAATACCAAGTGGGTAATCCTGTTGAGCTATGGCAAAACCCTTTATACAATCCCACCAATCTGCTCTATCCGAATAATCAACCCTATCATCCGTTTCCAGCATTTATCATCTCCCCTCTGTTAATTTCTTCTCGCTCTTTTATTGCCTTTTTAATATTAGCAATTTGAGTGGATGCTTTTTCTTCTGTGGCACTATCTGTTTTCATCCAAGACTTGACCTTCCCTCTCTCATCGTCAGTAACAAGCTCGTTTACCATAAGTTTCTCAAGCATAGAAATCTGCGCAACGGTTATCATCCCATCGAGAGCTGTGACTTTATTTTTAGCACGTGTTGTTTTTTTAGCACCTCC
>VTLG01000459.1_pt1 | contig 48024 bp, 60 predicted proteins | sample 4694571 | NCBI WGS metagenome assembly VTLG01 (sample SAMN12604809, study PRJNA352737) | marine metagenome | biome: ENVO:00000447; feature: ENVO:00000209|ENVO:00000569|ENVO:01000036; material: ENVO:00002151; isolation source: viral sequences binned using virsorter ... | reverse complement strand
AGAAGATATGGGAGATAAATTATTGGATGCAACTCGAAACAATTACGAAGCCCAAATAAATAATATCTGGCACATTATTCACCGAGTCGAATTGACTGATGAAGAAAGAGATGAGGTATTTACTTGCATGGCTTGGATTGAAGAGGATTTAGAGGATTTTCATTGTGGTGAAATAGAAAAGGCATTTCAAAATGAACAAAACTGAAATAGAAAATGAGAGGTTAAAACTTCTCCGAATATTTCAGCAAGCACCAGAGGGGAATGGTCGCAGGATAATCTTGAGCCTGTTTGACCATTCTCTAGTCTGGTGTCAGCCCTACATTGATAAAGGCTATACCGTGATCCCTTTCGATATTCAAGATGATGGGATCGATTTGCTTACAGCCGAAGATGAATTTATTGCTGGTGAAATAATTGGCGAGAAGCTGGGCAGACCACCTTTTGAAGTTTACGGAATCCTCTGTGCGATACCGTGTTGCCATTTTGCGGTAAGTGGGGCGAGGTGGTTCAGCGAAAAAAATAAAGATGGCAGAACCGCTAAAGCTGTTGCGCTTTTAAAAAGATCAATCGGAATAATCAATTACTTTTCCCTGAACACAAAGTTCAACACGATAGCTGGCTTTGATGCTGACGTTGCCTTGAAACATTATCCCGATGCTGGCCTTAGATTCTGGGTGCTTGAAAATCCTGTAGGCCGCATCAATAGTTTATGCCCAGAGATGAAAAAATTTGGCCCTAAATACTTTCAGCCATTCTGGTTTGGCAGTCCTTACACAAAGAAAACTGGTCTATGGGGAATACATAATTTCCCCAAACCAACCAACATGGTTGAACCAACCGAAGGATCAAGAATGTGGCATATGTTTCCAACTAAAGATCCAATGGAAAGAAAGAACGCACGATCCAAAACCGATCACAATTTTGCAAAAGCATTTTTTGATATTAACCAATAGGAGAGAGTGATGTCTAAACAAGTATTTTATGTGGAAGAGTGGACAAATCAATACAAAATTTACAAGGTTAAAGCTAAATCACAAGCTGAAGCCATGAATATTTATTGGAACGAAGCAAATAAAAATAACGTTGAGGTTTTGTGCCATGAATATTTAGATATCGGTGAGACAAACATCTATGAAGAAAAGGACAGGTTCCTTTTATCTGGATGGAAACCTAGCATGGAGAGAGGAGAGAGCGATGCCTAAACAAATCTTAAAACTCGGAACGCACCGAAACAATAGACGGATCTGGCTGGACAAAGAGGATCTGCTTGTTGGCGCAGGATTTAAAGCAGGGGAGCTGTACTACGATAATTATAACTTTGAAACCCAAACAATAAAATTGCGGTTACATGATGAAGGAAATCGCAAAGTAAGTAAGAAAACTCGATCCGGATTGAGAAACAACAAACTTCAACCAAGGCTTGTTCCTGTGATCGATCTGAACTCAACGAAAGTTGGCTACGCATTGGGCAACATCGATGCGATTGAAGTGGATTACAAGAAGGGAATAATAACCATTAAACCTTATGAGGAGAAGTGATGAACATTTTGCCAGACAGACGAGATACGAGATTAGAAAAAAGTAGAAGGAAAAGAGATAGTGAGCGTAGAAAGCCAGCCTATAAAAGAACAGGATGGTCGGCAAGAGATGTTGATCGAAGGCAATATACTAGACGAGGACACAGGCCGAGGGGAAAAGACCAAATCCAAAAAGATAAAGACTTGTGTAGGCAAACAGATTTTAGACCACACCGAGAGCGATCCGCGTCAGAAAGACGGCACACAAGACGTACCGATTCACTTGGAAGAAGAAAAATAGATTTAGTCCCCGATCCAAGTCGATACGAATTTGCAAGGGAGCTGGCAGAGATAAAATGATTAAAACCATAATAATATTTATTCTCGACAAACTTATTCAAATTAGAGGTAAAATTAATAAACCAAGGAGGTGTGACGATGAGTAAAAAAACTATAAAGAAAAAGGCTGTAAAGAAAAAAGTTGCAAAGAAAAAGGCTGTAAAGAAAAAAGAAAAGACTCAATATATTGCACGTTTTTATTCACATGAATCCCTAGAAACTGTTTCAAAAAAAATTAACAAGTTGTATAAACTAGGTGAAGTAGAAGAGGGGCCAGATGCCTTTGTGGGCATCATGCCTGTAAATTCGGGAGACAGGTTAAGCAATAAAATGGAGGGCTTACGGTGTTGGTTAAATTCCAGATCATGGAATACAGGGACGCTTGATTTTTGGTGCGGAGAAAAATACGCTGAAATTCAAACTACAGATAGATACGCTGATGGGGAATTAGGCTCATTATTTGTAGATACAAAACTAAGACAAAAAAGCAAGGCAAAGCCTAGTCCTATAACTTTTTACAATAGATGTATGAACATAACAATAACAGATTTTGAAGTTGAAAAAGAAGAAGAGGAGTAAAATGAAACCAATTAAAAGGAGAAAAGAACCGAAAAACCGGCTTGAATTTCCAGTTCAAACCAAATTAACGAAAGAAGAATACTACCAGCTTAAAAAAGCGGTTGAAGATGATGTAGGACATATCACAACTGCCAGTTATCTAAGAAGGCTGATTATTTCTTCTCTCTAACGCCCCTCTTATGAATCAATCTTAGCTGGGAGACTGACAAATTCAGCTCTCGGCTAAGAGTTTGATTCCCTACCAATTTCCTTCTTTGCGATACAATATAAGCGTTTCTTCTTGCTCTTTGAATCGTGTCCAGTTTGAGTATGTAGATAGTTTGCCCCCCAAAATCCCTTGCGATCTTTTCAGCAAGGGGTACGCTTACCTTTGCCACCTCGTAGAGCAAATCATTTTCCTTGAAGCTCAATGCGGTAAGATCAGCCTCATTCATTGTAAGGCTCTCTTTATATAATCAACTGCTATGGATGTTCTTCCTGTTTTTGTCTTGTTGATCCAATCACCTGGAATCCTCAAAACCCGATAACCAAGTAGCATGGCTTCTGCATACTTCTCACAATCACTAATAAACCCTTTGGGATGGGTGTGCCTTGATTTATCCAACCAAACCCCACCTTCAACCTCGATTGCCAGATTGCCAATCAAAAAATCAAACCGCCACTTTCTGGTAGGGTGGAATTTGACTTCCCGTTCTGGATGATAACCAATTTGCTTGAGTTGATATTCCAGATCATCTTCAAGATTATTTTTTAAACTTATTTTTTTGGCCAAAGGACATCTCCACCGACATCGTTATTGTCTGTATCATTCCTAAACCCTGTCAAAGCCTGACCTACAAAATGCTCTAAAATCTCGATTGAACTGTTATTTAAAATTATTTTATCTGGCTCAATATTTTCCATCTCTGTTTCAGAGCTATGCCCTGTAAACTTGAACCCTTCCCTCTTAACAGCCCAAATTTCACCGCCCATGCTCCGGATCGCCAGAGCTTCATTTGGAAACCGACAATCTTCTGCCACAACACGGGGATATCTTTGGGCTTCTTTTTTCCAGATATTCGTCCAGAAATTATTATCAATAATGTTTCTCGCCCATTCAGTCCCCAAAGTCTGCATGGCGTATCTCGGAGTACACCCCGATAACAAATCACATGGCTCCTCTTTTAAATTTCCCTCAATATGCTCATAGCCTAAACCAAGTCCTCGAAACATATTTTTAAGAGGAGTGCTAAAGCGAACCCTTCTATACCCATAATTTGTAATGATCGTTGCTACCGTGCTTTTGCCAGAACCAATCGGTCCAACTAAACCAATTACTCTCATTTGCCCTCCAATGGATCAAAATATTTATTTGCAACCTTGTCATATTTCAACCTCGCCACACCCTGCCGCCCGACATAACGTGGCTTAACTTTCTGAACGTGGACGGCAATATCATCCGTTGCCTCTACTTGGGATCTCCAAATTGACAAAATGTTATCGCCCTTTCCCCACCAATGCCTCGACTCTTCAATATCGCTGGGCCGAACAACCGGCGTATCCTGGCCATGACCATGCCCATCCGTTTTCACATCAAACTTTCTTGGATGAGCAACAACCCAAGTGTGAACGTTATTCACCCTGCAAAACCTTCTGATGAGAGAAATCCACTCTCCTACATATTCTGTTTTGCTCTGATCTGGGGGTTTTATGTGCAGAAGCTCATTGAAAGGATCGATCACATAACCTTTACAGCCATGCTGAAATCTCAATTTATCAAACTCTCCAAGCACGGAATCCATACTTAAATTTTGTTGTCCATCCCTTTCTGGGAGTGCCATAAATATTTTGTCGTTTAAAAACTCCATTCCATAATCCAGCTCTTTTTGACTCATCCTTGGGTTTTTGCCTTGCAAAAAAGGTTTCCCAAGAACTTTCTCAAGGAGTTGCATAAAATGAATTTCGGTTGGCTGATTTTCCGGAGAACAAATTGCAAACTTCCAATTATGCGGTTTGTTAATCAACTTCACTACGATCTCATCAACAAAGCCGGACTTCCCCGAGTGAGGAACGCCCGTCACTATAGTCCAGTATGAAGTTTTAACGGTGTAGAACTCATCCAGAGAAGGCCAGCCAAGTTTGATGCCACCTATAATTCCATTTTTGTAATAATCATAGATTTTGTCCTGCACATCCTCGATCTGAAATACTCCATCCGCATGGTAAGCTTTAGCCTGATTAATAGCTTTATCGATCTCCACCACTCCGTTTTTTATCAAACTGTCGTTCATATCTTTGTTCGGCAACCTGACTCGCCAGCATCTTTGCGTTCCTAACTGTCTAGCTAAAGAATCTGCCAGCTCATTGCCCTTTTCATCCATATCGGTTGCTATTAGTATCTTGTTGGGAAGCATATCTTTGATGCTATTAACCAGAATATCCCCAGAATTAGCCCCATGACTGACACTCAAACAATCCCATTCGTCAGAACCAATCATTTTGAGGTAGGTTAAAAAAGCAATGTGATCCAGCTCACCTTCTACCAACATGAGAGGTTTCCCCCTTAAAGATCCACCATAGGGAATTTTTTCAGCATCTTTTTCCGACCACATTTTCTTATCTAATGTGCGGTACTTAACATTTACGATTTTTCCTTCCCGAAAATAAGGGAAGGCAATAGCATTGCCTTGGGTAAAAACTCCCATTTTTTCGATCATTTCAAGGTCCAAGCCTCTTTTTTTAACCAAGTAATCCTGGTGCTTACTAGATAACCCTGACGGCTCAACCTTGGGGATCGTGTAAGCGGATCCGTTGCGGCGAGAACCTTTTTCACCGCCAGCCAGCCCCCCAGCCCAGCCACATCGATGGCATTTCCAGCGTTTTTCCACAACGTGAACCGACAAACATTTGCGGTTGTAATTTTCCCCTTGATGCTCTGGTCTGCATTTGGGGCAAAAGGTATTAGCGTTAAGCCCCTTTTCAGGTGTCTCGAACTCGATACCGAAATCTGAATATTGAAACGTCATACTCCTAGCCTCTGGTTAATTGCTGTTACTTTTTCTGGAACCACCCTCTCTTGGTAATCCTCATAATTATTGAACCAAGTTTTGCCGTTCTGCCATTTCCTCGTAGAAAAACCATTGCTCAAATCATGCCTTACCTTGTTAGAATAATTTTCCCAGCACATATCGTAATAAGCTTCGTCCGTTCTGGTTTTCACACTTGCGGCATAAGATATTTTTGCATCCTGTTTTCCAACCTTCATCTCTGAGGGCAATCTTTTCCATTTATCCTCAAAAGTTTCTTTGGGAAAATTTTCTTTTTTCGTACATTCCTTTCCCTTCCTACCCCTTCCCTTCCTGCTATTTTTATCTGGACTTTCACCGTTTGATAACGGTGCATTAACCGTTAAATCATTTAAATCGTTGTATTCTGGGTGGATAGAGTCTTTTTCTGTATGGTGGATGTTTTGGTGCTTCAAAAACTCGATAATTTGGATGTACTTCTTATTTCCGACTTGATACAACCGCAAAAAGACCTTTTCGGGCTTATCTTCAATTTCTGGGTTGGCGAGTTTCTGTACCATTTTTGGAACATCTGCTGGCTCATAAGGAAAGATTTCAGCCTTCAAATATTTGGGCCGGTATTCCAATCTTCCTTCCCGATCTGCGTAGAGCCAAAGCCCTACAAAAAACATTCTGGTCTGAAAATTACACGATTCTACTAAATCCTCATCTTTGAAAAACTCAGGCTTGATCGTCCGGATCCTTGGCATCCTTACACTCCTCTGTTTCACCCTGCCCCTGGCAACAATCGCCAAACTCAGGTATCTGATGGCATTTTGGACACATTAAATGTCCATGAACAAAGACAGCTTCGCCTTCATAACCACATCTTGAGCAAGTATTCATTCTTCCATTTGGTTGACTAATTCTCGCTTGGGACCACCGCTGAAATTAGGCCAACGATTCTTGATCTGATGAACATATTGCCTACTGATTTTATAAACCCTTCCGATATGAGCTAACGAATAGCCCTCCCGAATATGGTTTAGAACGTGAAGATCACGTTCACTTGGAACCTTAAACTTGACTCTGCCCCGACTGTCTTGCTTCTTCACTTTTTCCCTCCGATTCGATCTTGTTAATTTGATATCTGTAATTCACCCCACAACTGTTACTACAAAACTCTTTTTGCCCGTTATCAGCCAAATTTTCTGTCACTTTTCCACAATTAAGACATTTGACCTTTGGCCTGTTTGCCATATTTCTCCATGCACTAAACTGCCTGTCTTTCGTCTTTTTGATCTTATTGAGGGTTTCATCAACTCTTTCACTCAACTCTTTGGGCGTAATTACACGATCCAGAATCAAGTGGTCTGGATCCATCCCCGACTCTACCCAAGCTTCTTGCCAATCCTTAGTCCAGCTTGCCCATACAGCGGTTTTTCTTAAAGGCTTATAGACCTTTACTTCGTTCATTTTCACCCCCTTCAAGCTCTGCAAAGACCTCTCTGGTCATTGCTGGAAATTGATCGTAAATTTCATTGAGAAGTGTTTCTAGGGTTTTGAAGTCTGAATACTCTTTGGTGAGATCTCCATCGGATCGGAAGATCCATTTGGTTCTCATGGTTCCATCAGGCTTTTGGTAGGTCACTTTACGAATCATTGACAAATTCTCCATGACAACAAACTAATTTTTCGATGGGACGAGATTGGCAACAAAATTTTCCACCGTATCAATGTTGCTAACCAATTATAAACAACGTTGTTATTTAATTATGCAAAAAAATTTACATTGTTAGCAAGTAAATAGCAAAGTCCGGAACAACATTGTTAAATAGTTAATTACCTAATTTGTTTCATTTTTGGCACACAAATATGAACAGCCCTATAAATCAACCCAAAAAGGTCTATCGGGACGATATTGACACCAGCTTTTTTCTAGGTTTGAAAGATTGTATGCCTTCTTCCTTCGCCTCTTCCAAAACGTGTGCATATCTCATCGTCTGCTTAATGTTCTTGTGCGCCGCCAATTTTTGTACCGATGTAATTGGAACGTTGTTTTTCACCAGCTTGGTACAAAAATCGTGTTTCATATCGTGGACCACAAAATCCTCGATATTGGCGTGGCTGATTACGGATCTCTGGTTTCGATCTTTTGCATCCTTGCAGAACATTCTCCAAATCGTATGGGTTCGGGTTCTGGCATATCGGGTGGGAATGAAAAAAACATAGCGATCTTCCTTTCCTTTTAAACCCCAAAAAACGGATCCATTTTTTTTGACATCAATCAGATCCCTCTGGTTGTTCGAGATCGGGATCCTGCCAATCGACATAGCTCCACCAGCATCAGAATTATCCACCATCATCACGCCTCGATTGTCATTTTTAGCTTGATACAAAACCCCCAAGGTTGAATAAACATCATCACTCATGGGCATAATAAATGGTTTCCTGGTTTGATTAGGCTGTACCTTCAAAACGTACTCCTTTGGAATCGTTATTTTCCGGTTATTCAGATCAACCCAGCTCCATTGCATCATCGCTAAATTTGAGTTACGAAAACCAACTTGCAGTCCAACCGTCACGATATCTCTCATCCAATGCCATTCTGGACGATCCAGCACTTTCCAAAGGCTTTGACTCTCCTCGTCCGTAAGGTAGCGTTCCCGTCCTTCGCCAGAAGGAGGAGTTTTTATGCCTCTTGTCGGATTGTGGTTTTCAGCAAGAATATTCCACTCATCAATGGCTTTTCTATAGACTCGCTTGATATAACCAAATCTTTCGGCAATAACACTATCCTTATAGTTGTGTCGGCGCATCCACTTTAAAAAATCAGAAACCTCATTCTGAGTGAAATCCCTGACATTTGTATCCGCAGATGTAAACCGCAAAATCAGGTTTCGGGCCGCACGGTCTGAATTTGTCGATGAAGGGCTTAGTTTTTCTGTTTCCCTGCCATCGTTGTATTTGCCAGTTAGCTCACCCATAGTCATGTATTTGGATTTTGTACTGGGGAAGTATCTGCCTTCCTCAATATCGGTCTTTATTTTTGCTTCTAACTTTGTTGCAAGCTTCTTGTTTTTGGTTCCCAAAGCCACCGCTGGATGATTACGGGGCTTTGTGTAATACCATCCGTTTCTTTGATACACACTCACTCCTTTCTGCTGAACCGGACTTTGCCCTTATAGAATACCAATTTTTATTGACAAGAGAAAGTCCTTAAAGGTGACGGCAGTACAAGCCCCTTACGGGTAAATAAGGAAAAACATATATATAAGGAGTAATAAAGACATACGCTCAACCACGCTTGCTACCGCCACCCCTTTTTTAAATCAGTCCTCTTTCGAGCTTAAAAACTGAACATCCCTTGCGGTAAATACAATCTTGGAACGATTGGATCCGGATTGCTTGTCCTTCCAAGTGTCTTTTCTAGCCCTGCCATAAACCCCCACTTTGGAACCTTTGTTTAGATACTCGGCGCAACGTTCTGCCAACTTCCCCCAACACTCGATATCAAACCAATCCACCACATCTTTTGAACCAATATCTTTTCGGTCCACCGCCACAGAAAAGGTGGTCAAACCAGTCGGATTTCCCTGTTTATCTTTTGGCCCTGTTTCTGGCTTGTATTCGGGATCATCTCCCAAGTTGCCAATAAAGAAAAAACTGTTTTTTGAACTCATTACTTTCCTCCTAAATTTTTATGGGTAAATATTAAGCCTTTTTTCCAGCTCACTCCTGGTACTTCAAAGGATCCATCTTTTTTTCTTTTTTCTTTTACTGTTTTTTCATCCAAAATCAGGTATTCAAGAGGCACTTTAGTCAGATCTACCTCTCCTATTTTTGGATTTTCTCTCCATTCAAAATTCTGAATCGGGACAACCGCAGAAGGGACGATCCTGCCCGTTTCCTCTTCTGCAATTCTTTCCTTTTCTAGTGTTTCCAGCATCCAAGATTCAACCTCTTCCTCAACCGCTTTTTTATCTTTAGAAAAGGGTTCTAGCTCCTTGTTGTAGGCTTTTTGCATGGTGCTTTTTTTTGCGTTCAAATCCGCACGTTCCGGAGCGTACTTTGCTTCTATTTCATTGATGCAAGTTTTAATCGCACCCAGCTCCTCAATCTTATCCTTGTACCAATTCGTGTTCATGGACTCCCCCGTATCGTTTTTTCCCGTGATAAACACCTAAAATGTTTTCCCAATAAATAAAATCCGCTTTTTTCTCGTGCTTTCTTAAATCAAAGGTGGGATTGTCCCTATCGAGTAATAAAACGTACCGATCCGCTTCCTTGTCACGCAATAAAGCGTAGGCCGCTGTTTGAATCGGGTAATGTTTGTAGTCTTTCCCCGTCTTAATATCGATGATGGTTTTTTTGCCCTTGATTTCTCCGTAAAGATCCAAAGTTCCTGCGTAGAAAAGTTCCTTGTTATAGTGTTTTGTCTCCGATTCCTTAACTTTAAATTCGGTGGCATCAAGAAACTGCATGAATCCTTGTAGGGCTGGATTCAACCTTTGATCCATTTGTTCCGGATTAAGCTTGCCCTTAATGTGAAGTTCACAAGCTTTATGAACCGCAATCCCAAATTGTTTGTATGCTTCGGAGTTTTCCTCTTGTTCTTCTGCGGTAAGCCTTGGATCCTTCCACATCTTCTTGTGATACCTGATAACATCCTTGATAACAGTTGTTACGGATGGAATAGGGATCCCATTCAGCTCATATTTGTGCGTTTCGTGATAAAAAACAAAGTTGTTCATAAGCTTTTGACCGCATTATCAAACTCTCTTACGTTTTCAAATTCACTTAGATGATGCTTTTTCAAAAACTTTTCTTTAACGTTCTCATCGAGCTTTTTGAGTTTGTTCTCGACAATTTTTAGTTGGTTCTTGCTGAGTTTGAGAGGCGTAACCTCTTTGCCATTAAAAAGGTTTTTAGCAAGATCGAGTAGTTCATCAGCTTTTTGTTCTGGCAAAGTTTTTTCTTCCGGTAATTTTGGTGCGCCATCACTCGGCTTCCAATTTTCCTTAGTCACCTTTGCTTTAGGCTTTTCTTCTTCCTTTGGGGGTTCCTCTGAATTTTTATCTTCCGCTTCAAGTTGGGCTATTTCTTCCCTAGTCCACAACTCAATTCCCAAACCGAACATCGCCGCATTCTTGCATAGACAGCGCATTTGAGCGTTATGGACCTGATTTGCGGTAGGCTTTAAATTAGCTTGGGTAAAGTTGCTACCATAGATTGCGGAAGTCATGGATCGGGTTACTCCGTAGCAAGTAATAGAGGTAGCTACAAAGTAGCCATGCTTGGAATCTCCCATAAACGGGCGTTGAAGCCTACATTCAATGCCATCATCATTAAGTTGATAATAGTAGTTTTGAAATTCATAGGTTGCACCAGGACACGCCTTAAAAAACCGGTCCATGACGTTGGACCAAGGAATATATTCCATGTTTTTACCCCCTCTGGTCTTAACGCAATTCTCTAAATCTTTCCTAAACTCTGGACTTTGGAATTTTGAGTACAATTCCCTCAACTTTTTTTCCGTTGAATTTTCAGCTTTTGTCATTTTTTTCACTCTCCCCTCAGTTTTTCTCTTGACATTGTAAACTGGATGTTAGATTATAAGCTCACTACCAAAAGTTAACAAATCATATCAACGTTGTCAATAACTATTAAGAGGGTTGCGTGGGCAAAAAAAACTACAGCAAGGTAAAGGGCGTTGCTGGAAGAATCGCACAAGCATTGTTGGAGTCTGGCTTGAGTCAGGCTGAAGTGGCCGGCAAGTTACAAGTATTTCCAACCGCAGTTAGTCGGTGGAAAACAGGGGCAACTGAGCCAACTCCTAGCAACATAAACGCTCTGGCTAAAGTTTTAAAAGTTGATGTGAATTGGTTAATGAAAGGTGGTGAAAAAAAATATAATACCAACCTCGGAAATGCCAATGCTGAAAGCGATCAGACCAATGGCAGTAGAAAGGAGAAGGCAGAGATGTACGATGAGTTAATGCAGAAGTACTTAAAAGTGATGGAACTAAATCAAACGCTTCTTCAGGAAAGGGTCGATTATTTAAAATCTAATCAGGAGCCTGAAAAAAAATCGAGGGTGGCAGGAAGGGGAAAAAATTGATGGCATCTGGCCACCCATTAAATTATACGAAAATGCCATCAAACAAAAAGAAGCGATGGGTATGTTTTCGGACCAAAGAACTTAGGGATACGCATTGTGCATTATGTGTTACCGGTGAGGGTAAATGTACCGTTTTAAATGGAGAGGATTAGGAGTATTTATTTGCGGTTAATTATGTGTTCTAAAATGATGTTAGTTGTTCTTTCAAGAGGTTCCAAATCTTCTTTTGTCACGACCAGCTTTTCGAGTGCGTGAATCTTTTCTTCAAGTTGGTCTTGGCGATTGAAGATCCTCTTGGTTAAAAAACCCCCCACTAAAGTAATTCCACCAATCAACATTTCATTGAACCTATCCATCACTTCTTCTTTCCATTAGGGCTTCTCGCTATTCGCTTTTCATCTGGATCCAGACCATATCTCACTCGGAGTAAAGTATCCAACCTAATTAAATCTCCTTGAGCCTGAGTTGTCTTGTCGATCAAACCCACTATTATTACTTTTAGATCCTTAATATCGGCCTCGGTTTGAGTTTGGGCCTCGCTGATCTTAGCTACGATGGATCCCAGGATGTACTTGATGAGCCACCAAGCCGCCCCACCTAACCCTATTGCGGTTGCAACCGGAACACCAACATCCTGAATAAAACTTGATATTGTGTGGGCATTTTCCATTCATCATTCTTTATGTATATTTAAAAAATGATCTAACGTTATCTGCTTAAACGTAGAAGGCTTCTTATCTTCAGGCATTAACAATAGATACACTACTAAGCTTATGGTAAAAGAAATAATAACTATAACCGTAAGATTTGCTAAGAACTCCCTTATTTGCTTCATCACCCATTACCATTTAGCTCCCGTCCATATAACCAAATAAAAAGTTCCATACAAAACCGCAAAAAAGATTAATAATTTAAGATTCATCAATAATTAACAGCCCATCCTTCTAAGCGAGTTTCCTTTGATCCACTTGCCTGATTAGCCCAAACACTTTTCATAGCAACCTGATTCCCCGATACACAAGTGGTTGCCCCAAGTTTCACTAGCTTCTTAGTACCACTATAAGTAGTAGCGGTTCCATAAGAAGCGGCCTCTGTCCAGTTAGTCCCGTTATTACAGGTGAAGTAGATTTTTAAGTCCGTACCTAGCGTTGCCGTTCCCGAAGCATCAGAATAAATAATAACACCAGAACAAGAAGTGCGTGAAGATGAAGCTGTTTGTGCATCAGAGATTAAAGTACCAGTTGCGTTTGCTGTCGTACTGGATAACGTAAACGAAATATCATCATAATCTTGATTAAATGGCGTACCACCAGAACCAATAAAAAACCTCATATTGTTGGTGTTGGAAGTTGAAAATGTATGAGTTAAGACACCATCATCATAAAATTTAATTACTCCACTTGTCCGAACTATCTTAACGACAGAACCGTCATTATAAACGTAAGCACCAGAATCATCATTAGCATTTCCATATCTATGGCGAGAATGTACAGCCCCCTCACTACCCCAATAGTAAGAAGCAATACCAGAACCATCCATTCCTAAACGCTGTTGTGTTGCTCTATTGCCATCATTAGCAACATCATGTACACCAAAACAAGAACTGTAAGTAGACAACCCACCTGTTCCTGTAAATTGAACTGTAAAATCACCAGACAACACAACACCACTACTAATTCCAGAATCACCACCAGTATTATCAACACCACCAGTAGTAGCAGGCCATTCACCCCCACCATCCCAAGTAGTAACCCAATCTGAACTTTCTGGAACTGTTACAGTATCGGATACATAGATACTTGAAACATATTCTCCATCCGAGGTTCTATCTACATTAGTTTGAGTAGTAATCCCTGTATCATCCTCAAAGCCATCTATAAAAGAGTTCTCTAAGTTATACGCTACTCTATTGCCATCGACTGCCTGATGGAGTGCTAGTTTTAAAATGTCAGAACGTAATGTTGAGGTGTCTGAATGTTGAGTCACCGCACTAGCTGGTATCCTCGCATCTGCAATAGACCCCGTAAGCTTACTGGCATCTACATCATTGATTACATTTGAAGTTACTTTAGTCTGTGACATAATTAGTCCTGATAAGTAAAGTTCATGTTCATATTTGCGTCAAAGCCAAGCCACTCTGCTTGTTGGTTAATGGCTCCCTGATATTTCTCTGCAATCGCATCTAAAAATCTATGTAGCATGGAAGTATCTCCAATTCCGCTCTTACTTTCTTGTTCAATAAAAGCAAGTATCTCTCTGTATATAGCACTTGTACTTAAACCTGATTGCTCTAAGTATTCAGCATTACCAGCCTTAATTTTTCCACATTCTTTTACATCTCTTACCGCTTGCATGACTGCACGTTTTATGTGCGCTTGGACTTGGGCTTTTTCAAATTCTTCTTCTGTAATATCTCCAAGCTTTTCTTTAAGTTGATCGTGCATTTGAGCAAGAGTCTCAACTTCTTTCATAGCACCTTCCATCTTGACTAAACCATCTTTTACCTGGTGTTCAAGTTCTGCGCATTCAATTTCTAAAAGAAGTTTCTTATTCTCATCTTCTTCCTCAAATATTTCTGCACGTTTAATCTTTATCTCAGCCAACTTCTTCATATAGCCGAATTTAGCTTCACTCATAGCCATACGCTTGCGGTTCATTTCTGCACTAATCTGTCTCATGCGGAGCCAGCCGTCTGCATTAGAACAAGTCAAAAACTTTAACATATGTTGGCTTCTTGATCTGTCCCATATGCGTTCCGTATACTGGACACGCTCTATAGCTTTCTCTGCATTTTCTAGGTTGGCAAGGAATGTTTTGCCACCATAAGACTTTTGAGTTGAGATACCATTTAAACTTTTTAAAATTAAATTACTCATTAGTCTTCTAGCCCAGCCCCATTGAATTTTGATTGAGTAAGATCGCCTACGTCCGTACTATTTCCATCGCTAGCATGGGCTGTCTTATCTATTATATTGAAATAACTTGTCCAACCACCGTGGCAGTAACCATGATTCGTTGAACTAACACCCGTTACATAAGATCTCGCTTGCGTAGTGTCACCTACGTCCGTACTGTTTGCATCAGAGGCAAAGGAATATTTTTGAACTGTATTCACATAAGTCGTTGTATAACCGCTACTTGTATAGCCAAAAGTTTCAGAACAAGTTCCCGCCATACCGTTTATTGCTGCCAATAAATCCGCAACGTCATTACTATCTCCATCCGAACTGAATGAAAATTTATCAATGATATTACTAACTGAACCTGTAGTACCCCCTGCCGTGTAGCCATAATCAGAGGATGAAGAACCTGCAACATAAGCTCTCGCAGTCGTAACGTCCCCTACATCTGTAGCATCTGTATCCGCAGACAGGCTGTGCTTGTCGATTACATTTTGGTTTCCACTAGCCCCTTCCCCTGCTGAACAATATCCATGAGTTGCTGTGCTATGCCCTGTACTTTTATGCCTTGCAACACTAAGATTTGCAATATCGCTTGCGTTTGCCGCTGAAACGTATTGAAATTTCTCCATAGTATCAACATTTGATGAGCCGCCTAAAGTGTATCCATGAGTAGCCGAGTGACTACTTGCCGTCATTTCTCTAGACCCAGAAAGATCGGCCCAGTCCACCGAGTTGCCATCTGAAGTCAGCGAATATCGCTCGATGACATTAACAGCACCACCATTGTAGCCTCCGGCATAAAACCCATAATTAGTTCCTTGAAATGTGTATGGCACAATATCTCCATCTCCACTAGAAATGTTTATCCATTTATTTTTATTGCTTGTTGCATCAGTACAGCACCATAACTCTCCAGAATTTTTATTCAAATAAAGTGTGCCTACTCCTCCTGATGGGTTGGTGGTAATTACAGGATCGCTAGTAGCCTTAGTAACGTCAGAGGGTAAGTTGGTTAATTGACTACCATCTACGGCTGGAATCTTTGCGCTACCATCAAGTTTAACTATTTGATTAGCAGAAGTTCCTGTGTCAACGGTTGCAGAAGTGCCAAGACCATGTGAACCTATAGAGGTAACAGCCCCACTAATCTTAGAAGTTGCGATAGCGGCAGAAGCATTAACATCTCCGTTGACAATAGTTCCATCTACAATTTTCGCAGAGGTAACTGTGTTATCGGCTGGTGTAGGAAATGAAAGGGTAAGCCCAGTATATATAACCTGTATAGCTATTGGGCTGGCTACTACAGTAGTAAAAGTTAAACCTGTGCCAGCGATATTAAAATCTGTACCGTTCTTCTGAACTACACCATCCAAAGTTATTACAACCCCGTTGGTAGTGGTGTCATAACTAAGAGTGTACGTTGCCCCACCATTACCTGTGAAGTGGTCTGCTACTGCATTACCATAGTTGATTCCCCTACCAACATATCCACTCATTTATTGAACTCCTGTCCACCAGTTGTCGATTGCAGTTTCAACTTCAGAATTACTCATATCCTTATTCTCTATAGGATCACGCATTGGATACTTAGCATGGATAGCAAGCTGTCTAGTTTTGAGTTCCGCTAAAGTTAATTTAGTTACAGTATCGGGAATGTAGTATTCGTTAGAATCTGGTGCAACACCGACATAAGTGAAATCATCTGGGTTGTTCCAATACCCACCATTTTCAATAAACGAAGGACAAATCATTCCAGTGTTTACACCAGCATGAAGTTTGTACTCAAGAATTTGCATAATGTTGTTCCTTTGAAATTGTTATCTTAATATTGTGTTCCAGCCGCAGACATTTTACCGCTAGTAGCCATATCGCCCACATCGGTAGCGTTTGCATCACTAGAAAAAGTAAACTTTTCTATTACGTTAGAAAGCGAACCAGTAGTACCTCCACAAGTATAGCCATGAGTAGTTGAACTTTGACCAGTATTATAATTCTTAGATTGTGTCAAATCAGCGATATCACTTCCGTTCCCATCAGAAGCGAAAGCAAACTTCTCAATAACATTGCTATAAGAACCTGTGTCACCACCAGCAGTATAGCCATGCGTGGTTGAAGACTGCCCTGCAAATTCGGATTTACTAGCAGATAAATCCCCAACGTCTGTAGCGTTAGCGTCTGAAGCAAAAGTAAACTTGTCGATATAATTTGTTACAGCACCACCATCATTACCACCACAAGTATAGCCATGCGCAGAACTGGATTGCCCACAAGTGTACTGTCTGCCGACAGTAAGATTTCCAACGTCTGTAGCATTACCGTCTGAACTGGTGCTAGTCTTATCTATGACATCGGAATCTCCGCTAGCCGCATCACCACCACTGGCATAAGCATAATCTGCGGTTGATTGACCTGCCATAGACGCTCTTGATACCGATAAATCGCCTACGTCAGTAGCATTCTCCCCTGATGTAAAACTAAATTTATCGACTACGTTCAAATAACCACCATGATACCCACTCATAGTATAGCCATGAGTCGAAGAAGAACATCCCGCTGTTGATTGTCGATCATCTGTTAAATCGGCTACATCAGCACCATTTGCATCTGAGGTAAAGCTAAATTTACTGATTTGATTGGTAGGGGTATTTGACCAACTGCCTGTAGGTTGCCCACCAGAATTGAATCCGTAGTTAGATCCTTGAAATGAATATGGCGTAACGTCACCAGAACCACCCCCCACATTGACCCAAACATTACTGCCAGCCGAACTATCAGTACAGCAGAATAGCTCCCCAGAATTTTTATTCAAATACAGCGTTCCTACACCACCAGACGGGTTTGTATTTATCGCTGGATCGCTGGTTGCTTTGGTAACATCACTAGGAAGATTCGTTAATGCGGAACCATTCAATGCTGGCAGAGTTCCAGATAATCTAGCCATAGGTAAAGTACCACTTGATATATTAGCGGCATTAGTCGTGTCTGTAGTTGCAGAAGTGGCTAGACCACTAATTTTGCTTGTGGCTATTGCCGCACTTGCGTTGATGTCACTATTGACTATTGTTCCAGCTTTAATATCAGCAGATTCTATAGAATCATCTACTATATCCGCACCGCTAAGTGGCACATTAGTTGGTACGTTGCCTATAAATCCAGCCATCAGGTTTGCTCCATAATTGAAAGTGCAATTTGTGTAGAATTAGCTGTGTCCGACTGTATCTTCATTATGTCTGATGCTTCCATTACGATCTTGCCAGCCAGAATATCCAGACTGCTACCGCTAGGAATAGGAAGGTCTTTCCCAATATGAATATTGTCTCCATCGTTATTCTCTAATTTTGCATCTACAGTAATAGAACTAGCAGTTGTGTTCGCTATAGTACAGCCGATCACTACAGTAGTGGTTGCACTAGGAACGGTGTAGATGGTCATATCTGTATTAGCACCTACAGCACCACCGTCTTTCGTTTTTAATTTAAAAGTATTAGCCATAATATGTCCTTAGTTTTTTAGTTATCCTAATGCAATAATATCCCCAATCGTTGCTTCACCGGCTGGCCCCTGGGGACCGGTTGCGCCTTGCGGTCCCGTTGCTCCTTGTGGGCCAGTTGCGCCTTGCGGTCCCGTTGCTCCCGTTGCGCCAGTAGCTCCTGTGGCTCCGGTATCACCCGTGACAACTCCAAAAGTAAAGTCAAGCGTGGCCGCACTAGAGGATCCGGAATTATTAACAGTTGCCGTACCTGTACCGCCTGCCGCAACATCGCTTACAGAAACAGAACCTACCGCTACCGTAGCCGCCGATCCAGTAGCACCAGTAGCTCCTGTCGCACCGGTAGCTCCTGTTGGGCCAGTTGCCCCTGTCGCACCCGTTGGGCCTTGCTTGCCTGAATAAACAAGTTGAAATTGAGTGCCATCATATTGAAAGCCGTATAAAGTGTTAATCGTTAGATCCCCGATTGAAGGCAATAGGCTTGCTCCATCCCTATGAACCGCTTTCGCTCCCAACCCGTTCACGTTTAGAGTTACCGCCGTACTGGTATTAGTGGCGGCAAGCTTAGTCATAATCAACATCCCCGTTGTATAAGATGTTGGAATCGGATCGAGCGTTACCGTAATCGTGTTTGCACTTCCTGAATCAGCGGCAAAAAACCCATGCCCGTTTGTGGTAATGTAAGTTTTCAGATCCGTTGCTACGGAGGGCAGATCAACCCATTGGTCTTTTGGAGTACCATCATCAGCTTGCGCCAAGGCAATATTGGTACGCATTTGGTCAATAAAAGCTTTGATGTTGACAAGTTCTGTATCGAGGTTGGTTGTCCGAACCGTACTTCTTCCTGCAACCGCATTGGATTCATCGGCTGAGAAATCAGTTGCTATAGTATAGGCTGGTGGCTGTGGCATTATTCAAGCTCCTTTATTGGAATCTCATCCCTTTCCATTTTGGTGGCAGTTTTTTCTCCATAAACATTCCACCATCAGGGATTTTGGCTGATTTATCATTTTCAGTATTATCAAGTTCTTGGGCTTCCATATCTTTTTCTTCATCCATTTCCAGATTTAATTCCTTGGTTAATTCCTTGATCTCAGCGTTTAACTCATTTATTTCGATTCTTTTTTCCTTGTTTATTTCCTTATCAGTCATGTTAGGGTAATCTTCTTTGCCCCTACTGCGAATTTCCCTGATATCAGCCCTCAATCCTCTTAAATATTTCAGGTCTTTACGGAACACCTTAGTCTTGTTGATATCAGAGTCAGCTAAAGGATTCTCCCTTTTTATTTCCTTCATTTGCTCCTCATATTCCTCCCCTTCTTCTTCCTCAAGCTGAATATAGGATTTTTGTGCTTTGGTCAGCTCTTTTAACCTCTCCCTGAACCTTATTGTGTCTCGGTTATAGGACTGATTTTTAGGATCATGGACAAAACTGCGAATAATGGGGTATTTTTTCCAAGAAGTGACCTTCCCTTCTGGCGGCAAATCCAAGACAGAAGCAGTTAAGGCATCAGCTCCCATAATTGTTAAATCATAAAATCCCGTGAAGTGATTTGACAATAAATGATCGATTTGTAAAGGAGAAAGAGGCATCAGAGGATTGGCCTTGCCAAATTCAACCAATGTTCTAGGAGTTTTCTGCTTTGCTCTCAATCCTGACACAAAGTATTTCTTTAAATATGGCCCCTCAATTTCACGGTCAAAATAAATATCCCTGTCCCACCAAACCTCTATCATAGGCTCGGCTACTGTGGGGATCGGCCAGCTACCAACCATATCAAGAAGAGCTTTTTTCATGGCCGCTTTATATTGATCCATGTGAGATCGAGTTAATTTGTATTTATCCCGTATCAAATTCAGATATAATTCGGTGTGTATTTGGGGGAGTCTCATTCCGATTGTTCCCCAAGTAAACGGGTTAGGCCATTTAATGTCTTTGGTTATGTAGATATTGCTGTTTTTCTCTGTGTCCGTCAGCTCCTTGTACCAATCCTCATCATCGTGATCCAAGGTCAACAGTATAGAAGGTATGGCGATATAAGAAAGTCTCCGCATCATCGTCCAAAAAATGATTTTGTGGAATTTGAACAACTCATTTGGTGAAGGTCTAAAACCGGATTTTTCAAATAGCTTGACCATATCCTGCAATCTTGGATTTAGAAACATAACAGAAGCGGTCCAAAGCCTAACCGCTTGCCCAGCTCCTTTTGTTCCGAAATCGATCAACCATTCCCTGTGATTAACCGCCGCCATTACCGCCGCATCAACATTTTTATCAATTACCCATTCTTCAGGCTTATTCGCCTGTTCTTCCGGTGTCGCTCGTAAAGCCTGCCAAGTGATGTTCGCCGCTTCCGTGCGTGAAGCATTTTCAGTCAAATCACCAAGAGCCTCCAAGGACTCAATAGGAGAAAACGAAATTCCCCTTAAAAACATTCCCAGCTTGTCTTTTCGCTTTGCTTTCCACCAAAGTTTACTTGCTTTTACAGGAGATCCAAGAAAACTGGCTTGAAGCTCTTTAACCTTATGTTTTTCCAACATTGGATCCGCAACACGCTGACCAAGCCATTGACTGGCATAAGAACCGCCGAAATCATTTGCTATCCTTCTTGCTTCCGTGTGCTGTTCCAAAGATTTAACAAAAGGTTCTCCAAGCAACTCTGTCAATTTTTGCTTGATATCATCATCGCTTAAAGTTTTGTCAGCAAGAACCCTCAAGCCACCCTTTAAAGTATCTAAGCCAGGGATAAACTTTTTATTTTCATCAGCATTTATCATTGCCGTAATTGTATCTCTGGCAACATTTCTAAACATAAATTCCGGTGACAAAATGATTCCAGCTCTTGCTACCCTCGCCCCTAGTGATGCAAATTTTGCTATCGGACCCATATCTTGTGGTCGCATTGCCATTGCACTTGTATAAAGCAAGTTGCCTAGCTCGGTATTGTGAAATTTGATTCCTATCGTTTTGACTTTTCCCGTTTCCGGATCAAACCTTCTTGCGGTAATAATTTGATCCCTCTTGTCCTCTTGGCCGGTTGGAACAAAGAAACTCTGCATAACCCCCATTTCTTCTATTGCCTCCGGTGAAATTTCAAACTTGGGATCTTTTTCTTTAATTCTTCTTAAAATTTCTGCTGTAGAAATATCAACTTTTCTTTTAGGGGCAGGCACTTCTTCAATTACCGCACTATGTTGTTCGGGATCGAGCCTTTCAGCAACTTCAAGTGTTTTAATCAAAACGTGATTCAGGTTTACCGCATGAAGAATATTTGCGGTATTACTCATTATGTTTTCGATTGGATCCATAATATTTGATGTTCCACCATAAAGCCTCAAAAACGGTGCGCCTTTTCCTCCTTGCTTATCTCCCTTCTCACCCACCCTGAAAAAAGGAATGTAATTGAAGTTTTCCTTGAATATACGGCCCAGCTCCGGATCCAGATATCCCCCGTCAATGGCATAATCGACAAAGAAATCCTGATAGATTTTTATTCTTCTATCTGTTTCCCTAAAAGCTTCTTTTACTTCTTCAGGGTAAGTTTCAAATTTTTCGAGCATACCTGTAAATTCATTTTCAGATAAAGACTTTTCTCTATTTTCTTCGTAAAGTTGTTGAGATCGTTTGGCCACCATCCAGTAACCCCAATCCGCAATCCTGTCTGAATCGTTTAAATCCAATATGGGAGCTAAAGCGGTTCGGAGAGAAATACCTCTTTTCTTGCTTGGATCTACTGAAACACCCAACCGATCCACGAAATCAAAAGAAACGGGATAAGGGCCAATAAAAGCTTGTTCAAGTTGCTTGCCAAGCCCTTTTCTGAGTTGTTCCAAATAATAAGGATTGTCAGATGGTCTTAAAGGAGCTTCCTGCCCTCCTGATTTTTCAATTTGTTGTTGCAATTCTGCTGTCAGCAAACCAAGAGGCCATCTGTGAATAAAAGCATTTGTAATAAATTTATTTGTAGAGGAATACATGAGTCCTGTTATTCCTCGGATGGTGGTGTTTTTCAGCTTATCTATAAACTTCGGCTCTCCTATTTTTGCCGCAATTCTTTCTTCCGGAGTCAACCCTTGCCATTCGTGAACCATGTATGTAATTTCTTCCATAGCCGCATGAAGAACCGGCTCATTCATTAACAATGTTTGAAAAGACTCAAGCATACCAGGCGCATTTCGTTCAGCTATTGCCCTCTTTGTTAAATAGAGCCTGATAAATTCCGCAAACCCTTCTTCCTTCTGAACGCTCTTTGGATCTTTTTGATATACGGCTGGGGAAAGGTGTTCTATTTCTTCTAAATGATCGACAAAGTATTGTTTCGTTATTGGATATTTGAAGCGGAGATGATGCCCCAGCTCATGCGCTATAGTTGCAATCAAATTCAGATTTTTCGTCCTAATGGTTCCAGATCTTCGCCCTCCGTGATAATACAATCCTGCGGTAGTAGAAGAATGAATAGGAAGCTCTGTTACAGGAACACCCAAGCCCCTTCTAATAATATCCCGTATCAAATCCGGTCTAGCACCTCGTTTTTGGCTGGCTACCTTGTCAAGAATCCTTCGCAACAAAACTTTCATTTTTTCCGGTTTGTATTTTGGGTTATCAGGCGTGTAAACATAAGGCAAACCTCCGCTTACCCACTTGGAAGGATCCCTTGCCGGTTCATCCGCTGGCCACTTACCGGTTCTTGCGGCCCCTCTTGTGTTTTCGAGTGCTTTACTTGCTTCATCTCTCATTTTATTTCGGAACTCAAAATCACCTTCCCCAAAACTCTTGGTGTACTTGCTCGGATCCGGAACATCATCCCCAAACGTTTCATCCTTAAAAGTCTTGGAAAAGATATCGAGATTCACCCCGTACATCGGGCCTTTTTGCAAGATTGCATTAAGCACCTTATCAACTTGATTACCAGTAACCCTGACTGTTAATCTTTTTCCCCTCTTACCGGCAAAGTCTCCGGTAAGTGCAATAATCTCTTTGTTCTGATGCCACTTTGCGCCACGCTTACCGGCTGGAACAGAAATTTCTATATCCTCGCTATACTCTACTGCTGAAATCTGAATTTCATCGGTAATGCCTTCCTTTGCATCGAGATAGCCAACATATCTTTCTTTAGCTCTGCGCCCTTTGAGAAATTCAATAACATCATTAGGAGTGACAAGTTTTTCTTCCGATCTTAAATCTGTTTTTGGATCAAAAGATTTTGGCAGGAGTATGCCTTGAGTGCGGTTTCCATCAGCATCGCTGTAATCGATTATCTTTCCTTTTACGGTTACACCCCTTAAACCGGATATCAGGTTTCCGGTAATAATATATTTGTTCATTCTCTGATCGCCTTGCTCACCCCGAACAAATATATCTTCCAAGCTCCTTCTATCAACATAAGACACTAGGGGTTCTTCACCCTTTTTAAGATCGGGATTTTGTCTTAGCTTGGACAGGGTTAACCTGATTGGGGCATACCCTTTATTCCTGATAAATTTGACTGAGCTTTGACTTAAAGCAAACGGGTTTGCTCCTTCCCTGCCCAAAGGAGTTGTTACATCTTCCACCACTCCCGTCATTTCATCTTCATCGAGGTTTAAAACAACCGCTTTCCCAGGAATCCATCTTTGTATTTCTGCAATAAAGTCATTCATCTGCTCTCTTGCTTTTTCTACCCTTTGGATAGCAGAGTTCATTCCTTTTTCATCATCGGCCTCTTGCGCTTTCTGCATTTCCTGATTCAAACCATCGATAAGCTCTTTGCCATGCTTTCTTGCCGCATCAACTTTCTCATCAAGCCATTTTTGTTTTGCTTCCGTATCGGATGCCTTGCCCTTGTTGTAATCATCAACTGTAATCCCCAAGGCTTCAAAAACGGATTTGAGAACTGCTTCCGGTTTTGTAAACTTGTAATCTTTCTTAACGCTATACATATTTGCTTTTGCCGCTGATCCAAAATAAGAGGTCTTATCTGTTTCCTCGATAACAACCATTTCCTTACCCTTTGGAGTAGCACGATAATCATGGAACTGCGTATCAAGAGGATTTGATCCTGTGGCATTGAGAGCATCGATTTCCTGATTGTAGGATTCCCCTACTTCTTCCCAAAATCCTGTTTGCATTTCCACCGGCATGATTGCTAATTTGCCGGTAACTTTTCTAGCCAGCTTCCCAGATTCTTCGCCTTCAGTAAGAACCGGCTTTATTCCTATAGCCGCCGCAACATGAGGATTGGCTTCCAACCAACCAGCTACAATCTGATCTCCGATTTGGTTAAAGATGTTTGTGGAATCAAAAGTTAAAGCCGACTTGGAGTTAGCGGTTGTATTTGCGTTTAACTTTTCGAGCTTGCCTGCCAGAATTGCGGTAGGTCTTTTCTCACTTGGGAGACTTGATGATTGAATCGTGATCTTGGGAAGATTAACTTGACCTACCCTGTTATGCCTTCCCATTAGCTGAATCTGATCGTTGATATCACCATTTGGTTGCCATACAAATAAATGCCTTCTTCTTAAATCTTTAATTCCTTCTTTGGCGTGTAAGCTGACTCCCTCTGCACCAGAAGTATTCATAATGATAGAATCGATATCCCCATCCTGATACCTTTGCACCGTTACAGCTTTTATGTTCTCATCTGGTTCTCTTGCCTGTAAAACGGGGTCAGCCCCTTCCGGAACATCGTAATCTATAACATAATCTCTGCCAGTTACTTCCGTTGTTTTAATCCCAGCTTTTCCCAACCGCATCCTCACCATATCTATTGGGCTGGCTGGGAAATCACCGCCAAGATCGAGAGCCTTAATAGCCTTTCTTAATGCTTTTATACGAGTCTTGTTTGTCTCAGATAATTCACTTTCTGGAAAAGGGATTTTAATAACTTCACCGCCATTAGCAGGCTTTTTCCTGAGAGTTAAAACCTTTTTAAGATTCAGCTCAAGTAATCCCTTCCATTCAAAATTAGGTAAAGAATCCCCGATAGAAACATCTTTATCCTCTATCCATTGATTAAGAAAGGATCCCATCGTATTTTGCAAAGTAATAAGCGTTTTCTCACCTTTCTTATGCGCCTCAATAACATCATTTACTACGGTATCTACTTTTGTGGACAATAAAAACTGGCTTACAAGATTATGAAAAATGGAAGCAAAGTTAATAGTGGAGAGCGAAAATTCAGGTTTCATTTTGCCATCCGCACCCATAACCATTTCCCCGTTCTTTATCATTTCCTTTTGCATCTTTACAATGTCAGGAATCATTGCTTTGTTTAAGGCGTTGATCGCTCTGACTATTTCAGTCACCTTATCGGACCTTTCCGTTTCAATCCTTTCTTGTTCTCTTCCTTCTGGGGTATTGATATTCGGAGCTTTAATATCAACTTCAATTCCTTTAAAACTTGTTCTTCTGTTGACCAGTTGCCCCTCTTCTGCAAGTGCGGCAGATACCACTCTTTGAAAAGGCAAACCGCCTTCTTGCGCCAACTCAATTAATGCCTCAAGGTTTCCTTCTGTGGCCTTGCTAAGATTTGTTGTAAACAATAAGGGGAGATTGGTTGCTCTTTTAGCAAACGTAGCAGATAGATAAACAGTACCATTGCCACGGGATGCGTTGAGAAGCTCCATAAAATATTCATTGGTGTTGGAAGCTTCGCCAGCGGCCTTGTGCATTTCATCCAGAATGAAAAGTGCTTTTGGGGCAATACTTTTAATTGCTGATTTTTTCTTGGAAGCTCCTGCCGCTTGAAATTGGGAATAGGTTGTGAAAATAACATCACGACCTTCAGGCAGATTTCCTTTTGCTATTTGTTCTAAGTTTTGTTTGTATTTTTTATCATTATCAACCCTATGAACAATATTTTTATCTGAATCAATAATATTGCCGCTTCGGGTTTGATTCATAATGAACGGCTTAACGTCTTTACCAATATCTCTTATATCCTGATACATAGGAGAAAACAGATTGTCCCTAGCCGTTACAAAAATAGGAACCCTGCCATTTCGTTTCGCCCAATCAATCATTGCGGCGGCTTGCCGCCCTTTACCCAAACCCGTCTGATCGGCAATAATAAATCCGTTGCCTTTTTTAGCTTGAGCAATAGCCATCGCAACACCATCAATCTGCGCCCCAAACATGGCCTTGAATAGTTCTTCCTTGGTTTTATAACCAAGCTCTTTCATTACAAAATCATCAAAAGGACCAACTTCTTTGACCAAACGCTCCATAGACCTCTTCATTCCTTCTGCCATATTAGAAGGAACTTGGACTCCTGCTTTTGCGTTTATATTTTCGGATGTACCAGGGGATTGTGTTTGTTCGTAGGGTGTAACTAAATCTTCGGGATCAACTTTTGCTACAGAACGTGTTCTAGGAGTATCGGTAGGCTTCGTTCCTCTAGGTAGTCCTTCGCCTCTTGCTTCTCGTTCAGGCTGGCCTGTCGTTTCGCTGGGAATTGGTACTTCTGTACTGATTGGTGTACTTCCGGTAGGAACATCAATTCCTCCACCAACCTCTCTAGGCTCGCCTCGTACAGATGTGGGTTCTCCTGACTCAATAGATCTTCCACTAGCTGGGTCAGTTGTAGTGCGCTCAACCCCTCCTTCTTGGCCGCCTCTAGCACTTCCCTTTCCAACATCGACCGGAACTCCTCCGGATTTTGTGGTGCTTTGAATCCCCTCACCGCTAGGTGCGGATCCAGCTCCCCGTTCCTCAGTTGGGGAATATACACGTTCTGAACGTGTGTGGGCTTCCTTGAATCGGGTATAAAGGTCATTGAAATCCTCTACTCTCTTAATTTGCTTATAGTCTGGAAACGTCTGACTTTTCCTTCGTCCAGCTATAGTTATCATTCGGATTGGGAAGCTTGCCCCCATCCTGTCATATAGTTTACCACCAATTTCAAAGTGATCGACAACATTGTAGTTGTTATAAAGATAGTTCATAAAGACTCTATCGGAATCGGGCGGTAACTCCTTACTTTGTCGTAAGTTAGCCCCAAGTATCAAAACCGCACGGCCTGAGTCCTTCATAGCTTCGAGATTTTTTACCGCAATCAAATGGTCGAGCTTCTTGATTGTATAGCCTTCATGGTCAACTGGTGAATCCAATTTTCCGAAAGGTGGGTTCATAACTACCGAATCCTGCGATTTTGGCGGTACGGCGAGTTCTTTGGAAGCATCCTTCTCAGAAACCTTAAACCCCGATTCCTCAAGGGTTTTGCGCCTATCGGGGTCGATTTCATTTGCTGTTACCGTGTCCGGATCCGCACCAACTACCAAAGCACCATGCCCTGCGGTTGGTTCAAAAACGGTATTGGCATCTCCTACCCGTGCCAGCTCCCCAGCCAGATACCCTATCGGTAGTGGGGTTGAATAAGCCTGCGCCCCAATACTGGTGGAAGTTCGTTGTTGCGCCCTTGGCTGATTTTTGTAATCTTCCAGTAATTCATCATAGGTTTCTTTCCTGATTTCCTCTTCCAATGCCTTGATTTCAGCATCTTCGTCCGTTGTAGCATCGGCAAAGGCTTGATCGCCTAGAATATCAGGGCCGGTTACATCTTCAAACTTGGCAAACGGAGATCTAATTTGATTTGATTCAAGAGCAATAAAGATATCTTGTGGTTGTTTTAATTGCGTTCTATATCTATCATCACCTTTTTTATCGCTGTCACCTGTAAACCCCTTTATAATTACGCCATCATATCCCTTGGATTTTAAATATTCTCTTAATTTTTTAGCTGTAGCTAATTCTTGTTCATGGGTTCCTTGAGATTCCCCAAGGTGTTTCATCCCCAGAACATTTCTGAATGTTTCAGTCATTTCCTCCCAATTTGTTTCCCAAGGATTTTGTATTGATAAATATGCTGGGATAACAGGGCCACTTTCTTTAGGTTCGGGTAAAGCGGCATAGTGAGAGGCAAAATCTGGTTCTGATGTAAACCAATTTCCAAAATAATTCCAACCACCAAAACTATCTTTTGGTTTGAATACCGTAAAAGGTTCTTGAGATTGTGTCCCATGATAAACAACTACAGGCTCACCCTTATCGCTAGAAACTTTTGATTTTTTAAAGAATTTCTTAAAACCTGGCTTTTGTTTTATTTCTTTTAGTTTTTCTTCATTAAGCTTGAGATCTTGTTCTACAGCCTCCCTTGGTTTTTTAATTTCAGGCGCAACTACTGGCTTTTTCTTTTTCTTTTTCAGCTCAGCAAGTCTTTTCTTTTTAGCTTCCAGCTCTGGATTTCCTTTGCTGACCGTTGCCCTTGCCTTGCTGACCGTTGCCCTTTCTATTTCTTGCTCAACTACTTTCTTAGCTTGTTCCGTAGGAGCTTCTCTTATAATTTTTCTAACTTCTTCTGTTTCTATTGTTTTGCCAGGAGTGATAGCTTTTTTAATCGCTTTTTCTATCTCAACGGGATCCTCTTTTTTCTTCCTTTCTTCTTCAGCTTTGATCCTAGCTTCTTCTTCTTTTCTCTTGTTGGTTTCTATTATCTTCTGCCGTTCTTCTTCCTCGATGCGTTTCTTCTCTGCTTCTATCTTCGGATCCGGTTCAGGAACTTTAACGATTGGAGGTGCAGGAGGCGGTTCTTTTTCTGGCTCAATCGGCGGCGGCTTAAATCCTTCCTCTATAGGCTCTGGCTTAATTACTTCCGGTTCTCCCATTGTTCTTGGTTTAGCCAAAGAACCGGCAAACGTATCTTCTTCTTCCTCTTCCTTTTTAGCGGTTACTTCTATTTCTTCCATCGGGATAGTAGTGCTATCCTCAATGTCTATGCCTTTTAGTGTATCTTTTAGCTTTTTAATTTTGCTTTCTTCTGAACCGCCAGCCCCAAGAACTCCGGAAGCAAAAGATCCAGCAGGGGTGGCAATCGTGCCAGCTTCTAAAGCTCTTGCTATAAGCATCTCTATCTTTTCTACCGGTAAGCCTGCCTCGCCTTTTGCAACCTCGGCAATAATACCTTCCATAAATTCTTGAGGAATCTCTTGCCCAGCTTCACCCAATCCACCAGCGATTAACCTTCTAAACAAACTATCATCTTTAAATTTAACCAGCTTCCCAAAATACGCTCCCAAAGGCGCACCAAGGATTCCGGTAGTAATCGCTGATTTACGCATAGCCGCACCTGACAATTCATCGGCCAATAGTTCTCTTGCTGTCTCTGGGGGATTTCCTTCTGCCAATAATTCTTTATATCTTGGTGATGCCGTTAGCAATTCTTCTGGGGCATGACGTATAGCATGACCAACTTCGGCTCTTGAAAAACCACCGGAGATCAAGCCTTCGGCAATACCAAATCCAGCCATACCGCCAATTCCGGTTATTGCCTTATCCTTAATTCGATCCTTGGCGAATTTTGCGTTTGGCCAAGCCCATTTATAACCACCTAATGGTTTGAATAGTTTTCTTACGGCTTTTATCGGAATCTTGTCTATCACTTTGCTCAATATAGGAGTAATGTTTTTGGTAAGTGCGGCCCCACCTCCTATAGAAGTGGCAAGATTTGGAACTTGTTGTATAAGTTTTCCGTATGTGGAAGGAGATATAAGAGAGGTCTCAGGGTTAATGCTATATCCTGTCCAGCTTTCTGAATCCGGAACATAAAGGGGGGTGTCCATCTCCTTGATAAGCTCTTTAGGAAATGTTTCCCTCAATTCTAAAATTCTATTTCGGTGGTATTCTTGCATATCCTTGTCATTAAGAAGGCCACCCATACCTAATGCGAGTTGGTTTAATCCTATTCCAAGGTTTGCGGTAGTACGATCCACCATGCCCACCCTATTTGGATCTGGGGTAAATTGCTCTTCACCCCCAACTCCTTTTAGTTCAGGGTGTGCTACCGATTGGAAACCAAACATACCTTGATTTCCTGGTTCAACCGTTGTTTCCGGAGGAGTAATAGGCGTTGGTTGTTCGTAAGGTTGTCTAGCCGCCACATGATCTATTAATTGTTCTACGGCGTTTCTGTTTGGCTTAAAACCCTTTTGATCTGGGAACAATAATTGAGCTATCGCTTGCTTTCTTGGATCATTTAAAACAAATGACGGGTGATGTGGTTGTTTCATTGCAGGAGTATGGAAACCATCCTCAAACAACGTAAATGAATCCCTTGGATCATCCATTTTTTGCAACCGCATTATTTCCGATAAATCTGTTCCTTCTGGTGAGCTATCTACAAAACCCTTTGCAATATCACGCCTGTTTTTAGTTACATCAAGCGGCTCATCTTTGTTAAAAGTACGGAAAGCCGCATCCAATCTTAGCTCGTCTTGGCTAGTAGGAACCGTTACCTCTGGCAAGGTTGCTGTTGGGGCTTCTGTAACCGGCTCAGTAGCAACCGGAGGAGGTGCTTCCGCAGGCCCGATATTTTCTTTGCCTATAGATTCAAGCAGAGATCTAAATTGCTCACGGGAGAGATTTCGGTCTTTTGCAAAACTAAGTATTTCTTCTTCTGTATACATCTATTTCGCTCTTCCTAAAAAGCTATCTAAATCGCTCTTTAATTCATTCCCCATTGGTGGTTCTCCAAGTTTAGCCCCTAATCCCTTGCGAATGGCTACGCCCCCACCAAGCATCCTAGTAACTTCTTGGTTATAAATCTTTTGTCTATCTTTATCGCTTAATTTTGACCAAGGAACGTTCTTTTTCCCCGTTGATGGGTTTGTGTGCCTTTGCTCACTCAATTTATTCAAAAGCCTACCAGCTTCGGCAATACTAACGTTGCCGTTAGCCCTTCCCAATGCGACATCATTTTCTCTGGCTATATAATATTTTGTAAGAGCCTCTTCCTTGGCAATGGTATATCCAAGCTTCTCAACCTCTTTAGCCACTTTCTCTAACTGCATATCAGACAAGGATATTTTCGCACCAGTTAGCTCTATATCCTTTTTGACTTTATCTATTTTTTTTGTGGTTAGCTTAACTTTTTCCGCTTCACCCTCAACCTTTGATTTTCTAGTAAATGCGCTCGTAAGATCTGTTCCTGTAACCTTCTTGCCTTGTTTGCCTTGATTTAGAACGAAAGAATCATAAGCGGTCATCGGGGCATCTGGTTTTGTTTGGAATTTTTTGACTACCCTATCAAACTCATCGGCTGTTTGTTTTGCAAAACTTGTATCTTGGTATTGATCTTCTTCTTTCGAAAGATAAAAGTCTGCCAACGCCCCTCGGCTATCTCCCAACGCACTCTCCGACAACTGTTTTTCTTGGAGCAACTGTTCCATAAACGGAGTTAATGCAGTCCGTTGACTCATCATAGAAGCATCCGCACCAGTTTGCCCAAGCCGTAACCCTAACTGCGTTACTGGATCTAAAGTTGTTTTCCCTTTTTGCATATCAGATAGAGCTTTCATTTTTTGAGCCAAATCATAAGCCTTTGCTTGGCCGCCAGCATAATCACTCATACCCTCACCACTCATCAGCCCTTGGCGTTGAATATATTCCGGTGTCCCTGGCAATGCTTTTTGGAGTTCGTTTAGCAACGATGATTTGTTTCCGTAATCAAAATCCAAGTCACGGGTTTGGGCTTTTCTGTGATCTGTTAAAGCTTCTGTAGCACCAAGCCTGCCAGCCAACAATCTTCCTCTGGCATAATTTAATCTGCCAGTACCGAATAAAGTTTCCCCGATATCACCAAGGCCCGTTGCTAAACTTTTAGTAAAACTCATAATCTAATCTCCATTACCTATATGGCAAATTCCAAAGTTGATATGAACGGCTTTGCGGCCCCATATTTGCCGCACCCCAAGGAGCAATCGAACCACCACCCCCAAACATTCGAGCTGTAGATCCTGTATTTGGCAACATCATTGACCGCCCAATATCCTGCGCCGCTTTAGGCGTAGCAAACATACCAGTAACGGGAGCTGTTACAGGAGCCGCAGTTGAAAAAATACTAGGCCCAACCGAACTTGCCGCTTTCGCCCCCTCCAAACCAAACCTTGTGGCAGTTGGCGTAATTGCACCTTGAACCGCAGATTGTATTGCGGCCTCTTCTGCCGCTTTTTTGGCCGCCTCTTTAGCCGCTGTTTGTGCAGTCAAATTAGCTCCTGCGCCATAAAAACCTACCGCCGTCCCCATACCACTTAATATTGCGCCAAGAGTTTTCATCCCACCATCGGGCCTGATCGAGTCTATAATTTGCTGGTCTACGTTAAACTGTCCTCTGGCAAAATTGCGGTTGGTATCCAAATCGCCACCCAACTCTCCTATCATCTGGCTTTCAGTTATATTCGCAACCGTTGGAGAAAAGAATCTGGCCGCATTAGTCATATTTCTAAGCCTTCTACTTTCCCGATCCTCTTTCCCCTCCTTGTCGTACCTTTCCAGCTCGGTTATATTTCCATCGCTGAAAACACGCCCTTCACGGAAAGCTTTGTTCTTATCGCTAATTTCAGAAAACTTTTTCAGGTTTTCAACGTCAGCCTTTTTAAATCTTTCTCTCCGCAAACTAGGATCAAACTGGTCTGCGGTATTTTGAATTTGTTGGGATGCTTTTTGCCTGAAAGGATCTTGATTTTCATCTTGCTGGGCAATAGCTCTTCTTTTCCTGCTGGCCGCCGCCGCATCAGCTTTGCTTGAAACAATAGCCCCTGCCGCTGTCAATGCAGTTGATAATGCTAAATATCCTAGTGGCCCCATTTTTTATCCCCTATGAAATAAATCCGGTAGAACCCTGTCCGGTGCTGGTTTGTGATTGCAACCCAGAACCAGAACCACCAAACAAGTTTCCGTATGGATTAGCGGTTAGACCACGATTAAATTGAGCCGTATCGTTGATCTTCTTAAACAGCGTACTCACATCGCTAAACAAATTTGGAAACTGGTTTTGCGTAATTCTCGCCGCCGCATTAGCCGCATTGGTGGATTGTTGATTTGTAAGCCCAGCAAGCAATACATCTCTATCCGCATCTGCATTGGCTTGAGCAATCAAGCTGTCCATGAGAGCGTTATCGAGCCTTTCTTGCTCTGCCCTACCAGCAAGAACTCGATTCGATATATCTCGCTCTCCTTTTGCAATTCGATCCTGATACCTTCCTTCCGCATCAGCTTGCGCCGAACCGCCAAGTAAACCACGCCTAGCTAAAGCAAATTTAAGCTCCCGTTGGGCATCTTTTGATTCATCCTGAAACTCAGGCAAATACCGATCTTCTATTCTTTGACCAACATCATCCAACAATGCTTCTCGCTGTGATGTTATTTTCCCCGTAGTAGGATCAAAGAATCGGGACTTGATTGCACCAATATTTGAACTAATTCTTGCCCTTCTTGCCGCTTCTCTTGCGGCGGCCCCACCATCGCCGCCACCACCGCCACCTTTACCCATTTTTTTGCTCCTTTATTTTTCCAAAAATTAATACGTCATAGCCATTTTCAGCAAATCCCTTCAAATGGCCTTCTTTCTCTAAGCCAATTCTCTGCAACCATTTATGAGCAACCTCTCTCCAACCTACAGATAAAGCCTGAATACGATGAGCTGATCCGTTTTGGAACATAACTTCTATTAATTGAGTTATAAATGTTGTTGTCACCCACCAATCCCTTTTTGAAATTTCATCTGTAGCAAAAAGCCAGATAATGCCAACTCTTGGGTTGTCATAATAAGTTCCTCCTATCAAAACAGGATTCCCTTTTTTATTGCATATCGTGTACGATTCTCCGTTTTGATTTAAAATTACACGGGCCATCGCTTCTTTTGTTTTGGCGAATGTCAAATCAGATGTTTCCCTGTAATCGTCCTCCCTCATATTCAAGCAAACATAAAGACAGTCAGCCGCCGTCATTTCCCTAATTAGGGAACCCTTTATACGCAAAAACTCCCCCTTTAAAGTGCCTCCAAATTTTCGTAGTAAAGTGACAAAGCATCCAGTTGGAAATCCTCGTCAACGCTATTTTTAATAATCGGCGAAATACTCACGCTTGAGATTTCAACCGGAGTCATAACATCAGGTCTGGTATCAGAAGTTAATGTGATTGGATCCGTTTCAAATGTGGTTTCTCTCGGATCATACCGGAAGGAAAGGCTTGCCGAACCGGTACTTACTGAGTCGGCCCCTTGCCATGTTTTAAGAACCCCTGGCTTTTTCGCATCCACAAAACCCATTTGCATAGAAAACTCAAACGGTGTTCCAGCCGTATAAGTTCCAGTTGCATCGTTAGCTACAAATGCTTTTGGGATATTAAAAGTGTTCGTTGTTACACCGCTAATCGTAAATGTTCCGTTGTAATTTGTAGTTCCAGATATTGTTACCGTATCTCCATTAACCCTTCCATGAGAAGCGGAAGTAATAGTTGTTACATCTGTCCCCCCATTAGCCATTGCGGTAATCGATTTTCCAGTTTCATACCCGTCCAGATTTACCGTATCATCGAGCTTATAAACATCATCGCTGGTTCTTACATAAATTACGCCGTCTAAAACAGCAATATCATCAATCGACCAAGGGAAGCTGTACTCTGACCATGCTGAAATTTTTGCTGTTTGTGACATCGTAAATACATAAACCGTTGTTCCAATTTTCGCCATGTATTGCCCCAGCTCCGGAGCAAAAATAGCTTGAGGGGAATCAGTTGGGGAAATCGGTAAAAGAGCTTGTATTACGGAGTCTATAGGGGAACCTATATCCAGTTCCGTTTGTGAGCTAATCAACGCAGATTCAGAAATAGACCTAAAACCAAAATTGGATAGAAAATACAAGTCTTGGAAAAGGTGAGCAATTCCCCTGTGGTATTGAGTGGAGGAACCAGGAAGAATCTGGGTGAAGGAATGATTGGCTGGGTCCGGATCCACCGTCCATAGTTGCGCCCCATCATCAAAGAACACAACCAACTGATTAACCTTATATTGCCCTAACGCTAAAGAATTATTTGCACCTCTTTGTTTCAGCCCTACAGGAAGAAAACCAGCATCGCTGGCCGTAGTCCAATCACGGGGATCCCCCGTTGCACTAAAACGAACCGTATCCCCATTCACCGCCCATATCTTATTTTCTACCTTAACCACGCCTTTAGTTTGAGGGCAGTTTGTATCTGTTATTCGTGTTCCTGCGGATCCATCGAGGTAATGATGCTGTACCGTGTTGTCTGCATATTCTACAGAAGCATAAACCTTGCCGTTAAAAACATCCCCAAAATGGATTTTTGAAACTGCGGTGGTTACTTTTGTAACATTAAATACCCATTGATCGTTTACCGTATGGCCAGTTATTGCACCGAATTTTACAGAAATACCATCCTGCAAAGTCTGATTTCCACCAGACATAGTGACTCCGGTGGTATAAGAGCCAGAATCTTTTTTCCATTTAAAAGTGTCGTAAGTTGCGGTATTGGTTCCTTCATAAAATTCAACCTCGGCAACGCCTAACTGCGCCGCACTTCCTGTAATGCTAATTTTCAAACGATGATAACGATATGCCGTTGTGGTATCTAATCCTGTTAGATTGGATATCTGCAAACCATTTTCATCAACCGCATCACCAGCAGATCCAAGATTGACCGTACTGCTAACAAAATTATCTGTGCTTCCCTGTAAAGTAACGGTAATCGCAGGGTTAGATCCTGGCACAAATCCCTGATCTGATGTTCCCCAAACTTTAAATCCTGTTACCAGCTTAGTTGTAGAGGAACCCCAATCCTTGCCAACATATCCTACCGTTGCCGATGATGCCGTTGAACAATCGGTAAAAATTTCATCATTGTCACCATCAAAAGATGCGGCTAAACCACCGTTTCCAGTTAAATCCCCTATTGCGGTCCCTAATGCTTGAGCAATAAGTGTTTGAGCTGTACCAGCCACAACCGCATCACAAATAACTGTAAAGGTAGCATTAGCCGCACCGGTATAGTCACCGGTCACGGTCATATCATTGTTTCCGGATCCTGTGAAAGAAGGTGTTCCTATGGTAGATGCTTTTTCAACCTTATTCGGCGTAAAAAGCGAATTGGCGTGAGTGATTGTGCCAGCGGAATTATAAAACGTCTGCAACTTACCAGCCGCAGAGACAAGTCCTTTTGTGCCTGTTTCCAGCCTTGCAACCAAGCTGGTTCCAGATCTTTTCTTTATAGCTTTACCTGTAGTTATAAATCCATTTTTAAGTTCTCTAAGCCTGTTTGCATCAGACGTAGAAACTCCTTTGCGTAAATCCTTACCAAAGCTAAAATCTGTAAAAGTAATAACAGGCATTAATCGTCAGCGTGTTTATGTCTTACTGCATGGTTAAAATACTCCCCATACGAACCGGATCCCACTTTTCCGGTTTTTCTGATATATCTTTTGTGTCCTATCCCCCCTGCTTTCAATCTGCCAAGCAAAGCTAAAATCTGGTTCGCATATATCTCGGCATCCTTATGTCTATAATGAGATTTTGCCGCCGCTAAAGCGTGTAGTAGAATCAAATCCTCATCGAGCGTTGCTTTGTCCGTATCAACATTAAAATCATCCAGCCTTCTTACATATTCAATCCATATTTTGTAAACGTTGGAATCGGGTTGCGGCCATATTTCAAGCTGATCCCTTCTTTCAAAACGACTTGGCTGATCTTGCGGTGTATCATAATTGTCATGTTTCCAATCAATCCCTTCCGTTAAAGACCAGATATTCGGAGTGGATGAGCTTGTATCCTGCATCGCAATATTTACAATCCGATCCGGATGTACTGGATCGGGCCAATCATAAAAAACTTGCGCTTGGTTGGTAGTGATTGATTTATCCACTTTTTTTAATTGCGGCCAATCAAACTGCCAATAAAGCTGAATTTGACCATTACGCAAAAAACTATTTAAAATACTGGTATTAGGACCAGCCTGACTCCCCGTTGCCGCAAAGCCAAGCCGATCCCTCAACTCTCTTCTCAAATCCCCTAAATTTCTCTTGGTCGGTAATGCCATTAGCTAACTTTCTCCAACTCTATTTCACCACGATCATATCTTTCGCAATAATCAATAAGAGCCGGTTTCGTTGCGTTAGGTGGATATGGAACTCCAAAATTATCCAGCGTATTTTTTAATTCCATTTTTGTCATATTTGAATAGTTCATATCGCCAGATTCTCCTGCCGATTCCTCAACCGGAGCTGGCAAAGGCTCATCTTTATAATTTTCCTTTGCCTTAACTTCCATCTTCCTATCTTCAATTCTTCCGTAAATATGCGTAACCATGTGAACATTTATAGTTTCGTGCTTACCATAAAGATCAAAAAGCCTTACATACTCTTCATCATGGTCAATCTCCTCGACTTCATATTTCACCGGCTTATCAGATTGAACCTGATAATTAAGCCCTTTTCCCGTAGCTTGATCTACAGCTTGAACCATTGGCTTATAATCATATTTAGTCACCGAACCCTCACCAAAAACACCTTCTAAAATAGGAATTTCATGCTCAAAAATATTTTTAGGAATCGTACTTAAATTCGACTGATAAATTAATACATTGCATTTTTTTGCCAGCATAAACAGCTCCTCGGTTAAGCAGAAGGGGGCCGAATGGCCCCCAACGCATTAGGTTATGCTACGGTCAATACTGCGTGAGCATTGGCACGGCTCATACAAAGTGCGCCACGCCAAGTAACTCCCCAGTAATGTTCATAGCGATCATAAGGTCGAGGCGGCCTTCGGGAAATCTTTCCTTGGCCCTCGATCTCTTTCATGGAGATATATTTCATATTCAAGAAGTAGCAACGTTTAGGGAATGTTGCTGAATATGAGGATAAATCGTCAAAAGTTGGATTCCAAATCATCGGAACCCCCTTGAACTTCATTTGTGTGGAACCACCTTCAGGTGTAAATTGGCTTCCGTTATCAATGAAGATCGTTCCATAGGTTTTCAATAGGAAATTCCTATATCCATCCAAAAAGTCAGATCCGCACATGATAAAGTTAGGACGGCCACCATTACGAGTACAATCCCTCCAAGTGGTTTCCATTTTGTCCAGAATTGTTCCGGTAGTTGTGGTGGTTGTCAGCCCTAAGTTGACATTGTTTCTCCACCAGCTATTAGCCGCAACAGAACGATCAATACCGCCAACCGTACCCGTTGTTGGATCAATAGCCACCAGATAATCCAGACCTTGTATATCATCAGTTGAACCAGAACCGTCTTTAAGAAGATACTGGTCAAATTGCTCATCAAAGCCTTCATCCAATACAGCCGTTTGTTCGTTCATCAGATTTGTGAGCTGAAGAACTTCCGCATCAGAATGTACGGCTTTTTTGTTATCCGTAACGGTAATTCCGTTCTGGATCAATCGATCTTCATCGAGAGCGAAACCATCATGGGCTGAACGCCAAGGATAGGTTGCTTGCTCAATGGTTGACCGGTTGTTGTATGTGACAACCTTACGCCCGTTAAAGAACGAAAAGTTGTTTTGGTATCTGTAGCGGAGCTGAACTACCGCATTTTGTTTTGCCCCTGGCATCGTTGATTTCCCAGACATAAGCTTGGAAAGCCAAGGACGCTCTTGGACAATCTGATCTACCGGCTTGTTCTTCATGTAGAAATCAAGACTTGTCTTACCGGCAATACTGATTTCTTCTGTAGTAAATGGCATAATTGCCTCCTATATCGACTACCGCTGACTTAATGCAAGCTTTACCGCATCTACCGCTGTCTGGGGAGCTGTAGCACCACCAAGATTCGTTGTAGATTTTAAAGGTGCATTATCGCCAACCTTTTTAGCCTGTTTAGTTTGAGAGCTTAATCGCCCTATGTTGTTATATAATTGCTTTACTATTACAGGCCATTTGTGAACCGGATAGTTTTTCTGGATCTCTTCGACTTGCTCAAGTAAGATTTTTTCTTTAGCATCAAAATCAATATCCGTTTTCGCCATGCTATCCATGAAGTTTGTTACTCCTTCTATAGCCGCCGTTTTTGCTTCGGCTTCCGAATCTTTTGATTTTTCTTGCTCCTTGGTTTTAGCTTGCCCTTGAAGTTGCCGCCTTGCGTTGATAATCTCCATCGCATCTTCTTTGGAAAGCTCATAACCATCGACCTTACTTTTTATGTCTGGAAATTCCTCAAACAAATCCATGCCTTCTACTTCCTGTCCGATCTTGCTGGCCATCCTTTGATATTCAGCTTTAATCATCTTGAAAGCATATTCATTGTCATCCTTGCTTTGAGAATTTGCCATTTGAGCGTATGAAAGCATTTGCCCAAATTCTTCCGGACTCATACCGCTGTTTTTAACGGTTTCTTGGATCTCAGTCATAGCGGTTCTTGCTTGGTCAAGCTCCTGAGTAACAGCTTTGTTGTTTTCAACAAGAGCCTGAAATCTCTCTTGAGCTTTTGGCTTCAATCCTTCCGGTTCTTTATACAAGTCTGACTGATCCGATTCTTCCTGTACCTTTGGCTCCGGTTTAACCTCTTCGGGAGGTGCTTCTTCAACCGGCTTCTCAGGCTTGGGAGAATCTTCGGCATTTTCAGCCAAGGCTTTCTTAATGGCCTCTAACTCTGTTTCGGGTGATGATTCCGAGCCTTCTTCATCTTTTGGAGGTTGCGATTCCTCCGTTACGCTTGTTTCTTCCGGTAGCGACTCCGGAGTTACGCTTTCCTGCGTTTCTTCAACTTGTGCTTCTTCCGGTGGCGATTCCGGAACTACAGCCGTTTCTTCACTCATAAATCCTCCATTAATTTTTCGATGTTTGCTGTTGCTGTTGTTGCTGTCTTTGCAACATCGCTTGTTGCATCATTTCCTTTTCCCTCATATCAGCATCGGTTCTTGCTTTAAATGAGTCCAAGCTGTCTCTAAAATTATCCCTGTCAGCTTCTTCTGAAAATTTCTCTGCCTGGGCAAGATTTTTAACTGTTTTCGATTTTGTTTCCTCGATGTCAGCTTTAAGTTCTTCAATTTGTAATTGCTGTGCTTCTTGAGCTTGTTGCATTTGCGCCATTTCTTGTGGTGTTGGCGGTGCTTGTTGTTTTCTTGGTAAGAACTCTTCCACATCGAATCGCTCATCAAGTCTCCTTAGAGTTTCCTGTGCAAGTCTTATTAAAGCCTCCGACAAATCATCCTGCTTTGCTTCACGGAGCTGGGCTACGGTATTTATAAGCTCCGTCATTTTAGGAAGAACATACTGAGTCCATATTTGGGTTTCTTTTTCCTTATTCGGTTTTCCTGAACTGCCTGCCTGAATCTGCAATTTAAGAAGATTAAAAATTTCACCACGATTCAGTTCGTTTGCAGGCCAAACCGCACCGTCTGACATTTCTCCGGTGGGCATACCGCTTTCGTCCGTCTGTATCTGGCTTTCTGGTCCAGCAATCGCAGTAACTTGTTCAATGGTTAAAGTTTGAAGCAACAATTCCAAAACGTGCTTGGCTATTTTAGAGAACCAATCCTCAACTTCATCTGTATCAGCCGTAGTTTGAGCTTGAACATCCTGAGAAAGTAATTGCGCCTCACCCAATGTGCGAGATCGATTGCTTTTCGGCTGGGTAACTTCCCCACCACCAACCACCTTTTCGATATCACGCTCCGTATGTGAGGTATCATATACAGCCGGATCAATCGGGGGTGGAGCAAACACATCCACACTATTTCTAATTGGCTGGCCAGAAATACCATCGATAAGCGCAATCTCGCCAGCGGTTGCATCTTTAATGGCATTTCCATCACGCTCTGTAACTTCTTCACGCTTCCCAACCCAATGCGGTATGGAAATATCCCTATGCTCCTTAAATCTAGTCCTTGCCGAATTATGTTCATCCTGCAACTCCTGTAATAAAGAAACATCCGAAAGAGGATAAAACTGACCGTCCACAATATTTTGGGCAAGCGGAAAATAGGGATACCATTGTTCTCCAACAAACGTTGGGGCTATCGGTTCCTGTAAAAACTCCGATGCGCCATCAGGCAAATAGTGAACCAGTTTATTCAGCCGATCATGGATCTCGTAAACTTTTATTAGATCCTGTCTGCCTTCATCTACAGTTTTATGATCTACTCCCACTTTCTGAGGATATCTTTCTTCTTTGTTCAGGGAATATTCCTTGGTTCCAGCAGGAATTTTCCCCCAGCGAGTTCGGGCCTCTTCTTTACTCATCCAGATCGCTTCTGCTATAAAAGGGGCATATTGGTAATCATCAAAGTTTCTAATTGTGGAAACATCCAATAAAATGTTGTTTGAATCCACAACATCAATGACCAGCCCTTCTGATACAATCATATCTTTTTCCTTACCCAAGGCATCAACATATTGCTGTATCTCAAGCATTTGGCGTTCTCGATTGTGTATCTCTTCCGGATTCTCGCTTTCGGATTCAAGAAATTTCAACCTCCTGATATCATCCTCCGAATCCCTGATTTTATTTACGATCAACGGATCCGCTTCTTTTCTGGTTTGGTAATAGATCTTTACCCAGCCTATGCCAGTTGTTTTGGAAGCCCTTAATGCCGATTTTGCTCTGCGCTTTAAACCAGCATCATCTAAAAACCTGTTTAAAACTATCTCGCAGGTTTTTCCAAACAACCTCATTTTTCGGTAGGCCGCAGGATCGATGTTTTCAGTTGGAACAATAGAAAACTTGGGGTTCCTAGCATAAGTCTGATTGACAGAACGCCTGATATGGGCATGAATAAGATTTGCCCGTACCAAGGCGTTGCTATCATCATCGTGCTGTTCACCCCTAGCATACTGGCGCATTTCCGCAATTTTATCTCTATAGGGGGCCAGATTGATTCTGGCAGACTCCAGCCTGTCACCCCAAAGTTGGGCTAAAGACCTGTGAGCTTTAGGCGTTTCTACTGAAGAATTTTGCCCCTCGAAACTGTTTTGCTTAAAGACACCTTCTACTTCCGATTGAATATCGTCCATTGGTCAACCTCGTTAGCCAGCGTTTAAAATATACATACTTACGCTACCAGCAGAACGGGTAGTGTTGTGACGAATATATTTAGGCAAGCTAACTTCTTTAAACTGCACTTCGCTGTCTGTGGTCAAAGATCCAGACGTATGCAAAGTTGACCATGTAGAGTTATCATCTGATCCTTGGATAATCGCCGTGCCAGAAAAAGCGGCAGGCTGAATCATGGTGACAACGGTTGTTCCTGGCAAGTACGGGCTAGAGGACTGCTCAACGGCAGAACCGGTAGCGGTTGTTGCTTGCGCTGAAACTACGGTGTTCATTCTTAACATTTTGTTCTCCTTCTTGTTGTTGGTATTAAAATCTATAAATAGATTTCTTATCGTGCTTCTCATCAAGGTTGATAATGTAATCAAAGGTCATATAACCGGCCTTTGGTTGCTCTAAAACTCTTTTTTGATACTTGTGAATCACTTGGACCGCATAACGCCACATATCAGCGGAATGATCTTCCTGATTCTTGGTTTCCACATCTTCAGGCTTCGTTTCATCGACCTGTAAGCTGGGAACCGTTCTTACAAAATGTTTGCAGTTGGAAAAAACCTTGAATGTCCCTTCCACTAACATTTGGTTGCAAACCCACCAGCCATTAACTCGGCTATTCGGGCCGCCTTTAGCTGGCCTCCAATTCACACCTTCCTTTCTGAAAAGTTCTGTTATTGTTGTGCCTTCCCCTTTCGAGTACCAGCATGAGGAGTCAGCAGGGTTATTTCTAAATTCAATTCCTTTTGCTTTTTCATGCCTTTCGAGGTGGTGAATTTTCTTGGCAACCTGTCTCACGGATTCTTTTGTGCCAACATTCGCTTCACCGCCCCATCCGTAAAGTTCTCGGTACATATAGATCACACCATCCGGATCCACCGTGAACCAGCCAATGGAATACGGTTTTGTACTTCCCCAATCCATCCCTCTCCATCTCGGCCAATCGGGTGGAATGACGAATGGCTCTACAATGTGTCTTTGCGGATCCCAATTTGTAAAGAATTGCCCTTCAACTACATCCCATCTGCCATCAAGGAGTTTTTTCCGGTCTTTTTCAGGGAGCTTCATCAGCATTTCCCTGTAACCGCTTTCACTTAGGTAAGGATTATCATCGAGTCTAGCTGGAATAAATTGGCGGTAAGATTTCGCCTCTTTAGTTCCAAACCGATCTACATGAACAAAGCTTGACGGGCTTCCATCGTTTTTGATCTTCCAATGATCTTTCACCCACGCATGGCCACGACCACCAGGATTTGTGGTTGCCCTTGTATAACATTTAATATTGGGATTGCTGGAACGGGTACGGGATTGAAGGTAACGGTAACAAACGGGTGTAGCCCAATGGGTTAATTCATCCCATCCCACCCATTGATACTCGTTACCCTGATGCTTATATCTATCCTCGTCTTTGTCCATATAGCTGAATTGAATTTTTGCTCCGCTGGGGAATCTCCATTCATGTTCGGTTGTGTTATAAACAGCACCAGGAAATATTGCAGGATAAATTTCCCTAGAACGGTCTACCAGCTCACCCAGCTCCGGAAATGTTTTCCTAAAAAGGATCGCCCTGTATCTCGGCCATGACAAAGCGTTCTGGTCGAGCCCCAACATATCAATGAGTAAGCTCGCACTTTTTCCTCCACCAGCACTTCCTCCGTAGAGGACTTCATCGTAAGAAGAGCCAAGGAACTCCTGCTGTTTAGGCGTTGGAGTCCAGAGACAAGAACCTCTTTTTTTATCTTCAGCCGTTAACATCTTCTATTTCTTCCTCAATTTGTTGTAGCTGATCTATCACTTCCACATCGATTACCGGCACAGGCTCTTTTTTAGGTGCTTCCACCCAATGAATTTTAAAGTCCGTTTCGGTTTTAATCTGTTTTGGCTCTAACGTAGCCATGAGTTTTAAAGTTTCCAGCGGCTTTTCAACCATCACGTTATAAACCGCCTCATCATCACCGGCTTTTACCAAAGCTCTTTTGAGCTTATCGAGCAACGGTTCTTTTATTTTTTCTTCATCCGTTTTTGCCAGTTGCGTAGTAACCGCCATCAATAACCTCCTGGTCCTGGCTTTTTAACAGGCTTTCTTTTCTTTTTTTTAAAATCAATTATCATGGACTCTTAGCTCCTGAATACAATGTTTGTAATACTCGTAAACAGCGCAATCTAAGTAGTTATGCTTTTCAAGCATATAGCGGTGAAACTTGATCCATCTTTGAACGTTTGATTCGTAGTAATTATCCATTAATTTTTTTTATAATGTCCTGCCATGCAGGATTATGGTCCGTTTTAAAAGCAATTGGACTTCGCTTAACAAAAAATATGTAGCCCTTCGGGTTGTTGCCAACCACTTTAATTTCCTCTCCTATCAACTCTGCGGCATCACATTGAGGGTAGGGAATCGGCATTTTTGCCACCTCATGCTTTAATTTCAAACCCCCAAAATTGAATACCGCAAAATATTTTTCCTTCTTTTTAATAATGACAGGTGGACTGACAAGCTTCGCCAAATCGGGCTTTGGATCAGCCCCTATTGCGGTTGCCCAACTAATCAACAAAAGAATTGTGTAGCTCAATATTCTTTTCATATTTCTCTATTAACGCATTTTGAAGAACCACAAATTCCCTTAAATCATCCAAATGCTTCGGGGTAATACACACATAATCATCACCGCAAGTCAGCCAAACTTTTTCCGGACTTGTGACCGCTAACGGATAATCTGGCCTAGCATGAAGCGGATAATAAACATTAGTTCCTTGAGCGCAACCAAGGACTGCCGACAGGACCGTCACTATCAGCAAGCTGTTTTTTTGTTTTTTCATCCACTTCTTTATTGAAATTATGAAGGTCTTTAACAACTTTTTGTCCTTTCTCCATTTGCTCCAACCGGTTCATTTTTTTACCTACCCTGATCGCCCACCAAAAAGCCCCTAACAGCAAAACCAACAAACCGCAAATTGTCGCTAGAGTCATCATATTTATCGGCTCCCGTTAGGATCGTTTTTGTTGTGAGCTACATTGAGGCTCAACCAATTCATAATTGGCCAGATTTTCCCAATTATCGGAATCTGCTCGGCATACTTGTCTTTAAGAGTTGCAGTAATACCGCTGGCAATAACCACTACAGTCGCAAACGTATCCCACCAGGGCATACCGTGTAACGTTGCCATAACATCCATTTTTTGTTCTCCTAGTTTGTTAATAAGTCCAACATACGTTTGGTGCTTTATCGGGGTCGATATCTACATGGATGAAACCATCTGAACTAACCCCTATTCTGTTAAATTCCTTGAAAAGTGCGCTCAATAATTTGAGCCGGTCCCTTGAACTTCTACATTCCAAATCTAAAGCATGGCCTTTTGTGTGCGCAGAATTTTTTTTGCCTCCAACTTTTTCATTCCAAATTTCACATCTGCAAGCACTTGTAATTTTAATGGGGCCAAACTCATCACGAACTCTCTGTATTTTTTCTACTAAAATCGGGTTTATATCGTTAAATTTACAACAACTGCATTGAAACTCGTCTAAGTAAAAGTTCTCGCTGGCACGGGTTCTAGTATTCATTTTTTAAAATTTTGTACCGACAAGCGAGAGTTTGAATACAAGGCATTACGGATCCCCCGCCCGTGCGTGGGGGGTGGAGGGATCCTACTTTCCCGTGCGGAGCCTCCTTTCCCCTTTCCTTTCCTTCCCCAAACTTGGGCCTTTCCTGTTTCATCTTCCCACCTCATATATGTAACAGCTATCATCTCGCCTTCATCTCCTCCACCGACACCAGATTGGAAACATCGATGTCGCAGTCAGGTGAGGGCAGATTTATTTCCACCCCCACCCAACTCAGAGGAGGAGTGTTCGACAGTACCATCGCCACCACAAATATATGAGTCAGCTAAAGAGTGCTAGACTTTTTTCATGCCCCCACCTCTCGCATTTGTTCGGGGTTGAGGTGAGGGAGCGAATATGAATACTCCCACCCTTCTCCCCTCATTTCCCAATTCCCCAAAAATCCGACTCTCTCAGATCCCGTATAACGCCCGATCTCTGTCAAGGCAATATCACGGCATAGGGGAAAATCGCTCAATTTCGCATAAATTTACAATCAACAAGAAATATCAACTTTGTCAAGAAAATATCATTTTACCTCTTGACAAATAGCATCTGTTAGCATATATTATAGATAATTACTAACGTTGATAAGGAGATGAATATGCAGACACTAGACATCACACCAGATTGGCGCAATTTCTATCTATTCCTCATGCAAGTCAAAAAGGAAGATAGATTGAGTTATCAGCGCATGGTCAAGCTCGACAAACTTACAGGCAACAACATTCCGATATTGCTTGACATGGCTATTCGTGAAGGCTGGAACGAAATTGCGAAAAGGAGGGGATTGATATGACAACGACAGGATTATTAATGATTATTATGTTTTTGCTTATAACGAACACTTGGTTTCTGGGATTAGCTATCCACTACAAAAATAGGAGAGATTGATATGACAACACTACGCTTTAGAACGTCATGTGTCTGGGGAAATGAATTGCTCTACCCAATGCCAGAGATCGCAGAACAATGGGAAGAGTTGACCGGTTGCAAGACCGCATCAGAATCAAAACTCAGAGTGTTGCGTGAACTTGGACACCAAATCTTAGTTGATGAAGGCCATTTCTTAGTTAAGGAGATTAAATAATGACACTCAAACAATTTATTCGTGAGAACAAAGAGGATATTGATATCGTCATTGAGATGCGTACAGAGGGAAGAAATATAAATACGGTTCTTTTTAATAGATATAACAATCGTGAGCGTGAACTCTGGGTAAAAAACGATCAGGCCCTTTACCTTTGGGCAAAAGATAGTGGGGTGAAATTACCATGACACTCAACTATGAAGATATTGGCAAATCAATAATAGCCAACAGTAAAGCAGAGGTTGACACTTGTTACCAGTACGATTGCTCTAATCGAATAGCAAAAAATCAGGAGTATTACTTCAATCATAATTCCACTAATAAAGAAGAATGTTTTTGTAGCGAATATTGTCTGCGTAAATTTGAAGGGCCAGTTGCTTTTATATCTTCCATAAGGAGAAATAAATAATGGATTCTCGATACGCAAAATATATCAAACAAACAATGAAGAATGGCCTACCAATAATTGTTATTGAGGGGGTTGAAATACCCTCAACGGTTGAGGTTTGTCATCTTTGCAGAGGCAAAGGATCGCACGTTAATCCTGACATTGACTCGCATGGCATAACTGGTTCAGAGATGGAAGAGCTTGGTGAAGATTTCCGAGAAGCCTATAGCTCTGGCGCATACGATATTGAATGCGTTGAGTGTAATGGCAACAAAGTAATTGCGGTAATAAACCACGAAGCCTGCAACATAAGGCAATTAGCCTTAGTCGATAAACAGATGGAATACATACAGCAAGACAATGAAGAACGTTATTGCCGATCCAGAGGGATCGAATATTAACCATAAGGAGAAACAAATGACCGATCAAGAAATAGTAGACGAAATAAATAAAATGTTTCCACCGCAATCTATCGGCTATAACGTTGCCTTTATTGTAGATGGGAAGCCAATGGTAACAGGTGTTCATAAAGAGTTAAGTCGATGGCTAAGTAAAAATGGTTTGTGGTGCGAATGGGAACATGGCGGCGGTATTCATATTTATAGACAAGAAAAGACTGACATCTCTTAACCACTAAAGGGGAGCCTAGCTCCCCAGAAAGGATCAAAGCTAATGACAACAGAACAAAAAGAACAAGCCGAAGAAGGTTTAGATCACCTTCAAAGCTTAGCAAAACAAGAATACGACAGGCACACAATAGAGATGATTGCAATCAGAGCAAAGCGTGATTGGAACTTGGATAAAATTAGCATACAAACCAGTCTGCGTGTCTTGAAAATACCTATGGATTTTGACCGATTGTTGCACTCAGAAAGCTATACCTTCACGCATGACATTGGCGGTATTGCCAAACACGTTGACAAACTAACAGGCGCATTAAAAGGGTTTCACCCGATCTGCGCCAAACAACAATAAGGAGATAAAAACATGGAACATGAAGATATTACTAACGCAATTAGAGAACTAGATAAAAGTTTAGGTTGTATTAGATTTGATACAAAAACCACAAAATTACTAGAACAAACAAACCATAATTTAAACCAAATAGCAAAATCACTAAACGAAATTTCCAACACACTAACTCAATTAACAATCGATCTGGGGAGCAAATAATGAGCGAAGAAATTAGCAG